>OLHG01001516.1_pt1 | contig 14074 bp, 15 predicted proteins | sample 1605971 | NCBI WGS metagenome assembly OLHG01 (sample SAMN03283289) | human gut metagenome | biome: human-associated habitat; material: feces | host: Homo sapiens | place: Peru | collected 2012 | reverse complement strand
AGTTATAGTGTAGAAAACACAACTGAGCTAGTTTATACTAACTCAGTTGTGTTTTTGCCAGATATATGTAATGAAGTCATTTTAATTTTATTTCTTTGCTGATGGTTCCTTCTGGTACATTATCATCATTGACAATAGTTGCTGTTTTATATTCTTTTGATGCTTCAGTTCCAAACATTGAATCAACTTCAAACCGATATGTATAAGAATTATCTGCCGAAAGCGAAACATAGATACAACCAGTACCACCAGAAATAGTTGAATTAGAAAGACTTACTAGTTCAGTCTTTTTAACCAATTCCCAATCAGTATATCCATTAAATGGATAGCATAATCCTAAATAGATCGATATCATACACCCAACAAGACCAATCCAAAACACACCATCATCACCATCTGTCAAATCAGCCAAGAAAAAAGTTATGACAACGGATACAATAATACCAAGTATGATTGTTAACATATTTTCTCCTTTTAATAAAAAAACATATAAGTTACTATATATTAATTTGTAGTCTGGCAACTACAAAATGAAGATAGGATGCTAATTATGTAAATATTATATAATATTTCTGTCTAGTTGTCAAGGTACAAAAATAGGATATCTATAATAATTGACAATTAATATAAAAAGTGATATATATAATATTAATTTATAATCTTGCTATTAGCAAGTTAGTATATAAATCTCGTATAGAAATGACTATTTTTATGAAGGAGAAAAAAGATGAAAGATGTAATCCAACTAATCATTGCAATACTAACACTTATAATAGCCATTGTAGGATATGTATTGGTTATATTACGTTTTAAATCAAGTAGACGGGACCACTGTGACGAACTATGGTTATTTGAAGGATTAACTGCTTCTTCAGCATTTGCAATGTGTATACTTATTATTTTTATTGGAATATCATTACTTATCTAGTAAAACATCCCATGGACCTCTAAAGCCATGGGATGTTATTATGTAAAAAGTTTTTTTGTTTTTTATAAAATCAATATTGTATTATATATTTAAAAATATCATATAATATATTATATAAATAAATACTGCCTACTAGGAGGCAAAGAGTAAAATACCCTAGATAATCGATTAATCAGCCACCCAGTTGGCAAAGAGAAAATACACTGGTGAAAAAAATTAAGAGGGAGTAGGGGAGCAAAGGATAAAAAAGCATTTATAAAAAAATTAAATTACTAAAAAAGATTATTAATGATTTTAAAATTATAATAAAAACGAATTTAATGAAATAAAAAATGTAATAGAAAGTAAATAAAAAAATAATTTTTAAATTTTATAATTAAAGTTTTATTTAAGGATTTATAAATTTATATAAATAATTCAAGTTTTGATTTTGTGCAAAGTTTTATATAAAAATATATAAAATTTAAAAACAAACATTTTCTTAGATTTAATTTTTGCAAACACAAATTTTTTTCTTTTTGATATTTATATTATAATTGATACAATAATATTAATATTGCAATTATAAATTTAATAAAATTAAATTTATATATCATTTAAAATATCTATTAGAATTGTTAGTTGTAATTTAAAATAAATTATAAATATAAACGCATGAAAATCGTTTTTAAGACATTTTTATAAGTAAGCAATTAAATTATATGTCTAATAATATAGCAAAAATATATCCAATATAAATTTGACTAATGAAAAACACAAAGATTGCCGAAATGTCAGCATACTATAAAATATGTAAAAAGAGGCAAAAAAGCGACGCACGAGAATCGATTTTAAGGCGTTTTTATTTTTTAGACATATAGTTTGTTGTCTGCAAAATACGGCAAATAGAGGCATTTGAGCGTTTTAGTGATTTTTGATAAAATTACAGGATTAGAATAATAGATTATAAAGAATTTTAAAGAATAAATTGGAATTTAAATAAAAGAACAAAATTATATAAGTAAAATAATTAAGGGACTTAAAATTGATTCTAGAGCAATACAGATAAAGATTATATAAGAAAATAAATAATATATGAAAGTAAAATAAAAGTAATTATATAAATAAATGATATATAATGAAAATAGCTTGAAAGCATTGAAATAGCTAGAAGAGAGCTGAATCAGAGATGAGCTATTTTATTCATTGCTTTTTTGCACAAAACTTTGATTTTGTGCAATGTTATATGTCGATTATAAAATATTATCTCCTATGCTACCCTACAAATATATATACCAAAAATATTATTTTGTCAATAGAATATTTTTTAAAATAAAAACAGATAAAGAAATTTATTCATCTCTCTATCTGTTTTTACGAGTCAGTCAATCAAAATTATCCAATGCATCAGTTATCTTTATTAGCTGATCTTCTGAAAACATTTTTTTATAAGCAAACCATTTCTCTAGTTTTTTAACGGGAATTCCAATCACTTCTGATAGTTTTTCTAAGCTAATTCCTTGTTCGTTCATAACATCTTCTACTACCATAACTGTAGAAATGTTTTTCTTATACAACCGTTCTCTTCTTGGAAATATCTTGTCTAACATATACCCTCTCCTCCCTTTTTACAACGTAATACCGGGAATGTTTTCTGATACAGGAATAAATCCTGCATATATTATTATATCATATTTTATGTAATATTCAACAGTTATTTCAGTCCTGGCAATATTTTTCTAAGTTTTATAATGAATTCTTCATTAGTTTTAGTAGAAATCATTTGATTTATAAATTGTTCAGTGACCTCTGTAACTTGCATACTTGATAAAGCTTTTCGCAAAGCAAATATTGCAGCAAGTTCTTCTTGTGAAAGTAGCTTCTCTTCTCTTCTTGTTCCTGATTTATTAATATCAATAGCAGGGAATACTCTTTTTTCTGAAAGTGATCTGTCTAAATGTACTTCCATATTTCCAGTACCTTTAAACTCTTCAAAGATTACTTCATCCATTCTACTTCCTGTATCTACTAGAGCTGTTGCTAAAATAGTTAAGCTTCCTCCAAATTCTATGTTTCTGGCAGCTCCAAAGAATTTCTTTGGTTTATGTAGTGCAGCTGGATCTAGTCCTCCAGATAAAGTCCTTCCAGATGCTGGTATTACTAAGTTATAAGCTCTTGCAAGTCTAGTTATACTATCTAATAATATAGCAACATCTTTTCCATGTTCTACAAGTCTTTTTGCTCTTTCTAATACCATTTCAGCTACCTTTACATGATGTTCTGGTAGTTCGTCGAAAGTAGAATAAATTACTTCACCTTTTATAGATCTTTTCATATCTGTAACTTCTTCAGGTCTTTCATCGATAAGTAGCACAATTAGTTCTATTTCAGGATGATTTGCAGTTATACTATTAGCTATCTTCTTCAATAATGTAGTCTTTCCAACTTTTGGGGGAGCAACTATCATTCCTCTTTGTCCTTTTCCTATTGGGCAAACTAAATCTATCATTCTCATTGCATATTCGTTTGGAACTGTTTCTAACTTTATTCTTTCTTCTGGATATATAGGAGTTAAGTCATCAAATTTTTTCCTTTTATAAGCTTTTTCAGGAGCTTCTCCATTAACCGCACCTACATAAATAAGTCCTGGAAATTTCGCATCTTCTTTAGGAAATCTAGCGATTCCTTTAATTTTATCTCCTTTGTCTAATCTAAATCTTTTAATTTGTATAGGTGATATGTATACGTCTTTAGGGCTTGATAAGTAATTTTCTCCTCTTAAGAATCCATATCCATCTGGTAATATTTCTAAAACACCTTCTGCTATAAAATCATCCGGATTTGTAAGTTTATATTCTAAATCAGAATCATCTCTAGCATTTTTATCTATTTGATATCTAGCGTCATTATCAATAGTAGTATTTTCTTTTTGTTCTACTACTTTGTCAGAGTCTGTTTGAGTAAGTAATTCTATTAACTCATCTTTCTTTAATTTTGTTACATTTTTTACGCCTTTTTCTTTGGCTAATTGACGTAATTCAACCAAGGTACAATTTGATAAATCCATATAAAATTCCTCCATTGTTTTTTATTTTAATCTATTTTAGTTCGTTTATTGGAAAGTTTAAGATTAATAAATTTTATTGATATAAAAATCTATATGTATTATATAGTATTTCTGGAAAAAAAGCAAGAAAAAAGAGAGAAAAATCCCTCTTATCTACTAATATCTATATAAACTCTCTCATTAGGTAAGTACATATCCAATTTTTCTCTTGCCATTTGTTCTATATATTCTGTTGAATTAACATTTGATTTTGTTTTATTTAGTTCTTCATTTTCTTCTGTAGCAGTTTCTAGTTGTTTTGCATATACAGAAGCTTCTGAACTATATTGATTTAGCATTTTTTGTTGTGAAATAAGTGTTACAACAAAATATATTAAAAATATTGATATTATTACATTTTTGTAAATTTTTTTCATATGATTATCTCCAAAAAAATATTTTATCTTTCCATATATTATATTATTCTACATAAAAAATTAAAATCCTTTCTTTATTTGACAATTTTTTTATTTTTCTTTAAACGTAATCTCTTCAAATTAATTATTAGTACATAGAATGGCTTTGATAATAATTTATATAGTTTCTTAATAGGAAATATTATAATAGAAATTACTTTTATTATTACTTTTTTTAATAATAATATAATTTTCACATTTATTTTTATAAAATATTTGCTTAGTGTAAGTAAATACAAAGTCAGACCGGACTGCAATTGCAACAAATATAAAGAATCTTAATTGTCCATTATTAAATATAAATAACATTGCTATTAAAAAAATTCCTGTAAGCGTTCCGAATATTATGTCTTCGATGTAAGTGGCAATATCAGATGTTTTAAAGGATTTTCTTAATATTCTGAATATGTCAAACCATAGTCCTATTATTACACCACAAATAGTATATATTGCAAATAGGTAAATTTGATTATTATCCATATATTCCTCATCTCTTATGAAATTTATTTAAAAATCTTGCCTAATAAACTTCCATTATTTTTCTTGTTTACATTAGCATCACTATATCCTAAGTTAAAAATTTCACCTTCAATGATTACTTCAAGACTATCAATGCTTAACTTATTTATTCTTAGTTCTTCTCCTTTTATTGTAAGCAGTCCGAGCTGAGTTTCAACTATTACAATTTGATCATCAAAGCTTAAAACATCTACTACTCCTGTTACAGTGAGCTTTTCCCTATTTTCTAATATTATATTTTGAATTATATTATTATTTTGAACAGTATTTTTTCTATCTTCCATATCAAGCCCCTCTTCCCTTTGTTTCTCATATATTCTATTATATTCAGGTCTTGTCTATTTTAGAACAAAAAAATAAGCCACTTAAGTGACTTACTTTTGCTTTTTTAGATAACTATCAATGAATCCATCTAAATCTCCATCCATTACAGCTTGAACATTGCCAACTTCATAATTTGTTCTATGATCTTTTACAAGTGTATATGGACAAAATACATAAGAACGAATTTGACTTCCCCAAGCTATATCCATTTGGATTCCTTTTAACTCTTCTATCTTGTCTTTGTTCTCTTTTTCTTTTAAATTTAATAATTTAGATTTTAACATTTTCATAGCTGTTTCTCTGTTTTGAATTTGTGATCTTTCAGATTGACATGAAACTACTATATTAGTCGGAATATGAGTGATTCTTACAGCAGATGAAGTTTTATTTATATGCTGTCCTCCTGCTCCAGATGCTCTGTATGTATCAACTCTTAAATCTTCAGGATTAATGTCTATTTCCACGTCTTCTGTTATTTCAGGAAGTACTTCTAATGACGCAAAAGAAGTATGTCTTCTTCCCCCTGCATCAAATGGAGATATACGAACTAGTCTATGAACCCCCATTTCTCCTTTTAGGTATCCATATGCATATTCTCCTGATACTAAGAAAGTTACACTCTTTATACCGGCCTCGTCGCCTTCTAGATAGTCTAATTCTTTTACTTCATATCCATTGTTTGTAGCCCATCTGGTATACATTCTATATAGCATTTCTACCCAGTCTTGTGCTTCTGTTCCTCCTGCACCTGGATGAAGCGTCAGAATGGCATTATTTGAGTCATATTTTCCCGATAACAAAGTATTTATCTCTAGCTTTTCAATATCTTTTTCTAGCTGGTTTATATTTGAAACAATTTCTTTTGCTTCTTCAAAATAATCAGAACCTTCTTCAATTTCAGAGATAGAACTTTCTTCAAATATCAAAGTATTTAAAGCTTCGCTATCTTCTAAATTAGACTTTATTTTTTTATAACTTTCTATTTTCTTTTTTAATGAGGTTATTTCTTTTAATACTTTTTCTGAATTATGAGAGTCATTCCAAAATTCTGTTGATGAAGTTTGATTTTCTAAATCTTTTAGTTTATTTTCTAAACCAGCAATGTCAAAGAGAACCTCCTATTTCTATTAATCTACTTTTTAGTTTCTCTATATTCTTTTTATTCTCATCTAAACTAATCATCATATTCTCCTTTCAATTAATCATGTAGTTCTTTCTTTGCTTTTTTATAATCCGGCATATAATATTCTACTAAATTCCAAAATTCTTTTGAATGATTCATATATTTCAGATGACATAGCTCGTGTAAACATACATATTCAATTGAATGCCTGCTGTATGCCATCAGATTTTGATTTATGCTTATTTTCTTCTTAGATGAACATATTCCCCACGTTGCTTTTAAGTTTTTTATATTCCACTCTAAAGGAAATAGACCTGTTCTTTGTTTTAAATCTTCCATTGCAGAGGCAACTTCTTCCTTTGCAATAGATTTATAATAATTATCAATTATTTTTTTAGTTTTTAGTTTTAATTCATCTTTAGGTAAGGATTTTGCATCATTTGGAAAATATATTATTAACTCTTTTCCGGTATTTTCTAATCTAGTTCTTTTAATTTTATCTGAGAAATTTATTAGTAGTATAAGTTTTTTCCCTAACACAAAGATATCGGTTCCGTTTTCATATTTTAATTTATGTTCTGAATTTTTACTTTGATTTAACTTTCTTTGTATCCAGTTTAATTTTTCAATTAAAAGAGTATCTATATATTCTTGTGTTGCTGATTTTGGTACTTTTACAATAACTTCTCCATTTTTTATTTGTATATAACTATTTTTTCGTCTATCTTTGTCCAACAAGTATTGTATATTTGTTCCTGGAATTATTTTGTTTTCATACATATTGTGACCTCTTATTTAGCTGTTAATTATCTTTCAAAGTCATCTTTATCTGCTCTTTTTTGTGTTTCTTTTACTTGTCCAATTGTTGCCTCAAGAGCTTTATATCTGTATGTTTGTTGCAATTCTTGTTCTGTTAATTGAATGAATGGTTTATCTGTTCCATCCAAAGCAAATACATAATAAAAATATGGTTTTTTTACAGGTTCTTCTTCAAGATTATCAATTATTCTTCCTTTACTTGCCGCTAACTTTTGAAAGTATTCTCCGTTAGGATACATATAAGTTACTGCACATCTATATTCTGCAGTTCTGTCTTCTTGACCTTTTAGATTTCTAAGTAATTTGTTTACACATTCATATTTGGGCAAAGTTGGATCCTGTTTTCTTTCAGCATCTGCATATCTTGCTGTAAATATTCCAGGCTCGCCATTTAGACTATTTACGAATAATCCCGCATCATCTGTTAATACAGGAATATTTATACCTTTTTTCTTGCAAAAATCATATATTGCACTTGCTTTTATTAATGAGTTTTCTTCAAGAGTTTGACCATTTTCTTCAATTTCTTCTGTGTACCCAATGTCATCTAAAGTTAATACTTCAAGTTCTAATTTAGCTTGTTGGATTATATTTTTTAAATCCTCAATTTTTCTTTTATTTGTTGTTCCAAATATAATTTTCATAATATCCCTCCTTGTTACTATAAACCTTCTGCTTCTAGCAATCCTATTATATGTCCAGCAAACCATGTAAGTCTTTGATTGTCAGCGTGAGCTAAGTTTCTGTGTGCTTTTCCATTTCCTTCAATGACAAATTCTCCAACAACCCAATATGGTTCGTGGGTAATGAAATCATCCGCATATTCGAGTGTAAAATATCTAGGTCTTTGTTTCGTTAAAGCTAATGCAACATATTTTGATGCAGCATCTCTGTAATCATAATCAGGAAAAGTGAAAAAGAATATGCTCGTTCCATTTACTGTTTTATTGTATGTGACATTAAAGTCATCAATAGTAACTACCTTATCTAAATCCTGGATTTCTATTTCTGCATTTTTCTTCAATTCGTCTTTTACGTAATTCCATTTTTCGTATAAATATTTTTTCATTTCATCTGGACCTTGTCGTAATACGTTACTAAATTCACTCCAATGTCCAAAAACCTCATTAAATAAAACATTATTCGATAATTGATATTGAATACTTGTTTTTGTCATAAATTTATCTCCTTCCATATTATAAATCTAACCTAGCTTCTCCAGTTGTTATAATTATATAAAAAATGTTATTTAATGTCAATGCTGTCTTCTATACACTTTGTTTATTAGTTTTATACTAAAATTCTCTTCTTGTTGGTATATTTAGCACAGTTTATCTTGCAATAAAACATTATTTTTATTTCATAAAATTTACTTTTCATCTTCTATAATTTTTAAAACTAATTTTTTAACTTCTAACCAAATTTTTTTTAAACTATCATATGATAAAGTTTTATAAACATCATCAAATGATGTCCATATTAAATCATGAGTGTCTAAAGAATCATTATTACTTTTACCATTATCAATTGCAATATAATAATACATATCAACTTCATCATTTTTTGAATCATAATAGTGTTCTTGAGCCACAGGCTCATTACTATACAAAATACAATCTCTTTTTGTTTCTTCTGCTGTTTCTCTTATTGCACATTCTATCAAAGACTCCTCTGATTCTCTATGCCCCTTCGGAAAAGAATAATCTTTTTGTTTTTGCCTATATATTAGTCCTATCTTATTATTTTCTTTATTAATTAATATACATCCTGCCTTTTCCACTTTCATTTTCTTAACCCTTTCATCATTAATATTCTATCATAAATATCATCTTTTTCAATATCTAAATCCTTATATTTTGAACTATTTGAAAAACTGATAAATTCTTCAAAACACAATAAATTCAACTCATTTTTCCATTAAACTTTTTCGTTTTTAATAAAATGTATAATTTTTTCCCTAATGGGTAATGCATAATATGAACAATTTTAATATCCTTTTTTTCTACTCCAAGACCGATTTGTTCTTTCACATGAAAAACCACAGAATCATATAAATCTTTATTTTCTAAAACATATCCCCCGGGTAACTCAAAAGAATCATCTCTTTTTTTAAATATAATAAAATCTTATTATTTTTTTCTATAATGAAAAAGCCAGCACGAATGCTGACTTTTATTTGTTTGCATAAATTGTTTGCAAAAGATTTCCTTTATTTATAAGGGTTTCACGGCTATTATGTTTTTTTATTTTGTTTGCAAACAAATTGCAAACATTTGCCTTATTTTACGATTTTTTTGTTTTCACAAATCTTCGCAAACCCTTGATTTTACTACTATTTACCACAGCAGTTTTTGTACTTTTTACCACTTCCACATGGACAAGGATCATTTCTACCAACTTTTGGTTCGTTGTTTACAACTGTTTTGTTCATTCCGCCTTCTTTTTCAGATAGGTTTCCATCAACTAAGTTGATAGCTGTATCTTCAAGTCCTGCACCTGTTACTTTTGCTGTTTCAGTTCTTTGGATAGGACCTTCTTTTTTTCTTACATTTAATAATATTTTTACAACATCTGTTTTGATGTCTTCTATCATATCATCAAACATATCTGTTCCTTCAAGTCTGTATTGTACGACTGGATCTTTTTGTCCATAACCACGAAGTCCAATACCTTTCTTTAATTCGTCCATATTGTCTATATGATCCATCCATTTTTGGTCAACTATCTTAAGCATTACAACTCTTTCAAGTTCTCTTAGATTTTCTTCACCAAATTCTTTTTCTTTTGCTTCATATATTTCATGTACTTTGTTTTGTAATTCTTCTATTACATCTTCTTGAGTGAAGTTGTCTGATTTTAAAGAATCTACTTCTGATATTCCTAATGTATTTTGGATATCTTGTAGTAATGTTTCTTTGTTTACTGTTTCTCCTTCTACAAAGTGTGTTGCAACTACTAATTCTACAACTGAGTCCATCATCTTATAAATACTGTCTTTTAAGTTCTTTCCATCTAGAACTTCTCTTCTTTGAGCATATATTACAGTTCTTTGTACATTCATAACATCATCATATTGTAATACATTCTTTCTGATGCTGAAGTTTCTTCCTTCTACTTTCTTTTGAGCATTTTCAACAGCTTTTGAAATTGTCCTTGATTCTATTGGTAAATCTTCTGCTGCTCCAAGAGTGTTGTATACTCTTGTTATCATGTCTCCACCAAAGATTTTCATTAGGTCATCATCTAGTCCAATGTAGAATCTTGATTCTCCTGGATCTCCCTGACGTCCACTACGTCCACGAAGCTGATTATCAATTCTTCTTGACTCGTGTCTTTGTGTACCTATTATTTTTAGTCCACCTGCTTCGATAACTTTTTTCTTTTCTTCTTTGATTTCGTCTGCGTATTTTTTCTCTAATTCTGCAAATTTTGCTCTTGCTGCAAGTATTGCTTTGTTATCTGTTTCATTGTGAGCTATTGCTTCTTCTATTTCTTCATCTGAATATTTTAGCTTTTTCATTTCTTGTTTTGCTAAATATTCGCTATTTCCTCCAAGCATAATATCAGTACCACGACCAGCCATGTTTGTTGCTATTGTAACAGCTCCATACTTACCAGCTTGTGCTATGATTTGAGCTTCTTTTTCATGATATTTTGCGTTTAATACTTCGTGAGGAATTCCTTCTTTATCTAATAATTTGCTTAGTTTTTCTGATTTGTCTATTGATACTGTACCAATTAATACTGGTTGTCCTTTGCTGTGCGCTTGCTTAATATCTTCTATAACTGCTCTGAATTTTACGTCTTCGTTTTTGTAGATAATGTCTGGATTATCTTTTCTAATCATTGGCTTGTTTGTAGGAATTTCTACAACATCTAATTTGTATATTTCCTCAAATTCTGCTTCTTCTGTCATTGCAGTACCAGTCATACCTGATAATTTTTCGTACATTCTAAAGTAGTTTTGGAATGTAATTGTTGCAAGTGTTTTAGATTCATCGTTTATTTTTACGTGCTCTTTTGCTTCTATTGCTTGATGTAATCCGTTGTTATATCTTCTTCCATACATAATTCTTCCTGTAAATTCATCTACAATAAGAACTTGTCCGTCTTTTACGATATAATCTTTATCTCTCTTCATTATTCCATTTGCGTGTAATGCTTGGTTTACATCATGTACTAATTCAGAGTTTTCTAAGTCATTAAAGTTTTCTAGATTAAATTCTTTTTCTGCCTTTTCTATACCTTTTTGTGTAAGTGTTGCAGATTTTGATTTTAAGTCTACTATATAATCGTATTTTTCGTTATCCTCACTCTGCTCTAGGTCTTTGTCGTCTTCTTCTATGATTATTTTTGGTTGTAGTTTTTTTACAAAACGATCAGCTTTTTGATATAGATTTGAAGATTCTGCTCCTCTACCAGATATGATAAGTGGTGTACGAGCCTCATCAATTAAGATACTGTCTATCTCGTCTACGATAGCATATTTTAGTTTTCTTTGTACTAATTGGTTCTTGTATATAACCATATTATCTCTTAGATAATCAAATCCAAATTCATTATTTGTTCCATATGTAACATCGCATCCATAAGCAACTTGTTTTTCTGCTGGATTCATTCCTGCTATAACTAATCCTACTGAAAGACCTAAGAATTTGTATAGTTTGCCCATCCATTCGCTATCTCTTTTTGCTAGGTAGTCGTTAACTGTTATAACATGAACACCTTCACCTGTTAATGCATTTAAATATACTGGAAGTGTTGCAACAAGTGTCTTTCCTTCACCTGTTTTCATTTCTGCAATTCTTCCTTGATGTAGTATTATTCCACCTATTAATTGTACATCAAAGTGACGCATGCCTAATACTCTTTTAGAAGCTTCTCTTACTACTGCAAATGCTTCTGGTAATATATCATCAAGAGTTTTACCATTTTTTAATTGCTCTTTGAAATAAGGAGTTTTTGCTATTAATTCGCTATCTGATAATTTAGAAATTTCATCTTCTAAACCATTAATTTTTGCTACTATTGGCATTACTCTCTTTACTTCTTTTTCACTATATGTCTTAAATAGTCCCATTTATATTCATCCTTTCGACTGTTGTAGATTTTACCTTGTTATTATATTACGAAAACTCATATTTAGCAAGCTTTTTCTACTTAATTATATATATTATTCCTAGTCCAATAAGAGAAATAATAATTCCTGATATTTTTAATATCTTAGTTGTTTCATTAATTTCTCCAGAACTGAAATTTTTTGTTGCAATTTTTCTTGCATCATATAACATAGTTACTCCAATCATAATGATTAGAGCACTTAGTAATATTAAGATTATTTTTCCCATTTTTTACATCCTTTTTAATTAAAAAATTCCACTGTGAATCTGCAATCAAATTCTTTTTTAGGTGCAAGTGTTATTATATCCGTTTTTTGTGCGAATACACCAGTTGCTTTAATGTTATCTGCTGTTGAGTACCATGGCTCAATACAAATAAATGGTGCTCTTGGCTTTGACCAAACAGCCAAATATGGAAATCCTTCAAAATCCATCGTTAATAATGTTTTATTTTCTGTTTTCTGTTTTAGACTTATTCTATGTGAAGTAAGCCCTTTCATTATTAATGCATCATTCTTGAAAGTGTCTCCATTTATAGGTATTCTTTTTAAATCTGACATAACATTTTTAGCATACTCTGTTCCCACTAGTCCATCTACTAAGTATAAGAAATGTATTTTCTCTTCGTTTTCTTCGAATTCTAAATAATATTCCTTATTTAATAATGCTTTTTGGTCAATTCTAAAAGCAGGATGTCCTCCTATTCCAAAAGGCATATTATTGTCGCCTTCATTAACCACTTTGTATATCGTAGTTAATTTGTTTCCATCTGTTCTATATGTTACATATAGAGCGAAGTCAAATGGATATTTTACCAAGGTGCTTGAATTACTTCTAAGCACATATGAATGAAAGTCATTCAATTTTGTTATTGGCTCAAACTCCATATCTCTGGCAAAACCGTGTTGAAACATTTCATATGTTTTACCATTGATAATGGTTTTATTCTGTTTTAGTTTTCCTACAATAGGAAAAAGTACTGGAAAATGTCTCTTCCAATATACTTTTCCAGTATTTTCGTCTATGCAGTCTTGTCCTTGGTGAATTTTTTCTACTCCGTCCAGTTTGTAGCTTATCAATTCTCCACCCAACCTGGAGGTTAGCATTTGACTTTGCATAAGCCCTACTCCTTTTATGTTAAATTATGATGCGTATGAATCATATAATTCCAAGAATCTTTGCACATATCTTTAATTCCTTTTTCTGCTGTCCATCCTAATTCTTCTTGTGCTTTGTGTGGATCAGAATAGCAGGTTGCAATATCTCCGGGTCTTCTGTCTACTATTTTGTATGGAATCTTTTTTCCTGTTGTTTCTTCAAAAGATTTTACCATATCTAAGACACTATATCCTACTCCAGTTCCTAAGTTATATATATATGATCCTTTTCCCTCTTTCTCTAATTTATTTAATGCATATATATGTCCTTTGGCTAAATCCACAACATGTATATAATCTCTGACACCTGTTCCATCAGGAGTATTATAATCATCTCCAAACACAGATAATTCTTTTAATTCACCTGTCGCAACTCTTGCAACATATGGCATTAAGTTGTTTGGAATGCCTTGTGGTTCTTCTCCTATTAATCCGCTTTCATGTGCTCCAACTGGATTAAAATATCTTAATATTGCAATATCCCACTCATTATCTGAATTATATAAATCTTTTAATATTTGCTCAATAAATAATTTTGTTGTTCCATAAGGATTTGTTGTTCCACCTGTTTTACATTCTTCTG
>OLHG01001515.1_pt1 | contig 14084 bp, 12 predicted proteins | sample 1605971 | NCBI WGS metagenome assembly OLHG01 (sample SAMN03283289) | human gut metagenome | biome: human-associated habitat; material: feces | host: Homo sapiens | place: Peru | collected 2012 | reverse complement strand
TAAAACCTAAATACAGCATTATAAGTGTTGGTAAGAAAAATAGGTTTGGTCATCCTAAAAAAGAGGTTTTAGATACTTTGAAAAATACAAAAATATATAGAACAGATCTTAATGGCAGCATAGAGGTTTTAATAAATAAAAACAAGTATAAAATTAATATATATAGTCCATAAAAAAGTAAAAGCGAATTATTGCTTAAACTTTAATTGATGCTTTAGAAAGTTCTATAGAAGCAAATATAAGCTATGATATAACATATTTTTAATATATCATTTTCATAAATGGTAATTGTTATATTTTAAACGTGCAAAGTAGTAAATGGTGATTATATTAATATATAACTACTGAATTATTGATAAACAAAATAATTATAGCTTAATATTGTCATTAACCGAAGAATAATGTATAATATATCACATCAAGGAGGGTTTATGGAGTATAATTTTGAAGGTTTAGAAAAGGAGCAAAAGTTTATAGTGGCTTCAAAAATATTGAGAGAAAATCTTAAAATTACTGAAGAATGTTTTCACTCAAAAGATGCAAAAGATGAACTTTATAGAAAATATTTAGATTTAGTTAAAAAGTTATGCGTTGCAACAAAAGGTGCATTTAATATGAAAAATGGAATGGTTATTTTTACTATAATGTTAAATGAGTATAATGCATCTAGAGAATATAGTGATTTAATAAATGCCTACAATTTAATTTTAGAAAATTATCATAATTTAGCAAATGAATTAAGTATTAATACTACTTATGATTTATCAGTAATGTGTTCGTATCTTTTATGGAATGGCTATTTTTCAAAAACAAAGTCTCATATATATGATGCAAAAAATAGAGAAGTAACTCTTGGCTTTCCATTTGATGTAATAAATGGTGGTGGAGTATGCTATGAATATTCTATTTTATTAAAGGACTTTTTAGATAAATGTTCAAAAGAATCTGGTGTATTATTTTGCAAATTTCCTTTTAATGATAGTAAAATGAAACGTAATTATAAACCAAATATTGAACGAAATTTTATAGATAATAAAAATAATAAATTATTAGAATACATTTTAAATATTTTATCTAATTCAACTGGAAATCACGCTGTCACTCTAATCGATGAAAACGGTCAAAACTATATATATGACTTAACTAATTTAGCATTCTTTAATATCATTGATGCAAAATCCGCAGCTATAGTGGATGGTAATGGCAACCTTAAGCTTAAACCAACAATTAGCACTATGATTTGTGGTTCAAAAGGAAACTTAATTGAAAAATTATATGGTCAAGAAAAATTTGTAATCGAAGAAGAACAAGTTAAAGAGTGGTTTGAAAAAAATATTGACTTATTAAATGGCAATATACCTCTTTTAAATGATGCATATGATAATGTTCACTCATATATGGAAACAATTAGTGCAGGAATGTCAAGAATTAAAACTAAAAAATCAAAATAATAATATAAATAACGAGGCATATTTTATTTGACATAAAACTATAATACAATATATAATATTCTTAAGGAGGGTATATGACTCAAAAAGAAATGGTTGAAACTATGTTCGAAAATTTGCATAATGCTGTAGGAACAAATGTTGAATGCAAAATGTGGTGGGATGAAAATCTTATGACTATAAATGGAACTTTAAGTGAAGTTACAGACTATGATAAAATTTGTGTAAAGGGAATTAACTTACCATTTATAGGGTTAGGCAAAGCAATTTTCTATGTTAAAGGAGAAAATGGAATGCTTTATTTAAATCCAATGATGAAAGACAAATATGAAAATAAACCATATTATTTTGTAAATGAATATCGTCGTGTTTTTTTTGGCGAAGAAAAACAAATTGATGAACTTTCAAGATAAATTACCTTAAAAAGGTAGTTTTTTTTATTAAGAGTGATATAATACTAATTACTTTGGGGGAATTATGAATATAGATGAAATAAAACTAAACTATTATTTAAGTACAAATAAAAACCATTTATATAAACTAAAACACGATTCACATTTTTTAAAACTACTTGGGAAAAATATAGATTTTATTAATGATACAATTTTAGATAATGTTTTAAATGATATTAATGCTGTTATTGATTTTCTTCTTTATGTTAAGACAGATGAAAATAAATATAATTTTTTGCTTATTCCTAAAATAAGACAAATTTACTTTAAAAATACATATCAAGATATTTTGTTTAGTGATAATTCTTATTATGATAAACTTTATTTAAAACTTTCTGATGAAGAAAAAGATAAATTTTATATGTATATTAAAATAAGTTATCTTCCTACATTTTTAAAAAATAATTTTGATATTATTGGTAAAGAAAAAGTATTTTATATTCTTATGAACTATCAATTTGATGATAAAGTTTATGAAATGTTTTTAAGTATGTTTGAGTGTAAAATTAAGATAAAAGGTTTACTTCTTAAAATAAAAGATTATAATGTTAAATGTAAATACTTTGATATTCTTCCTATTTATGAGCAAAAAAGATGTATACCTTATTTACCAAATAGACTAGATTACATTAATAATAAAGAATTACTTCCATATATTATTGCTGCGGAAGGTAATGAAAAATTAATATTTAAATATTATAATGATTTATCTTATAATGATAAATTAACTGTTTTAGAAAATATAAAATATGATAATGATTTGCAAATATATTTACTTAATCACTCTGGGTTTGATAAAAAGGAGTATCTATCTGCTTTAAGAGTTATATTGGGCAATATTTATGATCCAAAAACTATCACGGATTTATATGAAAAAATAGATATAAATGTTGTTAAAAAAGTGCAAGGTGATTGTATGCCTAACACAAGTGATAACTTTTATATGGACTATAATATTGATAAAAAAATTAAATTTGGTGTAGAATTAGAATGCTCTAATATGTATAATGATTTGCTTTTAAAGTTTAAAAAGTTTGGAGGGTGGAATATAGTTTCTGAGGAATCAGTAAAAAATGGTATTGAATTTACTTCACCAGTTTATCATTATGATAAAGAAAGTTTGCAAAATTTAAAAGATATGTGTGCATTTTTAAATAATAATGAGTTTAATTATAGTGATGATGCCGCGGGTCATATTCATTTTGATGTTCATATATTTAATAATGTTAAAGAGTTAATGACATTTTATAAAATATTTTGTAATGTCGAGGACATCTTATATTTGATTTTTAATAGGCCAAATTCTTTTATTCGAAATAATATTAATACTTATGCTATTCCTTTATCTAAAAGATTAAATAAAAATATTGTTAACTCTTTTCATCCAAAGTTTTCTTCGGTAGAGCAGTTTACTTCCTTTGTTCATTATTCTCAATATGGTAGACACTCTAGTATTAATATTAATAACGTTTATGAAAATACTAAAAATACCATTGAAATAAGAATTCCAAATATAGAAATGAATTTTGAATATTTACACGAAAATATAATGTTCATTTGTTATTTAATTATGATTTCAAAAAAGATTGCTAATGAAGATAAATATAGTAAAAATAATATTTTAGTTAATTTATTAACTGTTGATATGCTTATAGAAAAAAGAAAAGATATTTTATTAAAACTTTTATTTTCAGATAATAATTATTTACATAATATTTTTGATTATCGTTTTAAGAGAAATATTGAGGTTAATAAAGACACAACATTTATCAAGGAAAATACTTCCCATCTAACTTTTTAAGGTAATATATGTTTATAGACAATTTTTTAAATTCATTAAATACTAAAAATGATAATGCTTTATTTTTTTTCTTGAATTCCCTTGCAACGAAATGTTATATTGATTATTATTTTAATATTTTATTTAAACTTAATTATGAAATAAATTTTAATGATGAATCTTTTTATGATAAAATTTTACAAAATGAAATTAGTTTTAAAACATATTTAATCATCCTTAAAGGAATAACAAATGAAAATATAAAATTAAAGTATACATTAGTTTTTATTGAAAAATTTTCCTTTAACGATGATTTTTTATACGATATTTATAAAACCTTTAATAATGATGCAAACAAAATATGTTTACTTAGATGTTTTAAATCAAAAGAATATTACTCACACGCTCTAATATTACTTAATAACAAAAGTTTTATAAAAGAAAAAATAGAACATTTAACTAATGAGGATTTTCTTTTGTTTGTCAGCTATTTGGATGATAGTGAAAAGATATATTACATTAATAAAGGTGTTATGGTAACTGATATTATATCTATGTTATCTTTAGAAAACATAGATATTTACTTAAATAAGCTTTCAAGATTTCAAAAAAGAATTGCTATATTAAAAATTAACGATCAAGATATTAAAAAACTTATGTTAGAAAAATATTGTAGTTTATTTAGTTATGAAGAAATAAATTATTATTTAAACCAAGATAACAAAAGGTAGGAATAGATAGTACGTAAAAGTACTATTTTTCTATATGCAAAAAAAATATATAAAAATTTCACAAATCCAGTGTTTATAAGACATTAATTTTCATAAATTATATACTTTTAAGAAAGAGAACCCTTGTATTTACCTTATATCTAATACAATTTAACCATTTTTTTGAGTAATTTTCAAGCCCTTTTTCCATAAAATCGCCTATAATTTTTCCGAAAAGTATATAATTTATGAAAGAACATCTCAGTATTTATAAGGGATTGGAGAGGATTATGAAAAATAAAAAAACTATAATTATTTTAGCAACATTGATAGTATTAATCGGAGGTATATTTTTAGTAAATAATATTTATCAAAATAAAAATAAGGTAAATAAAACAAAAAGGAAAAAACTAAATAATTTAGCAATCATGATTAAAGAAGATGGTGCTACTGATTATACTAAATCAAATTCAAAAGATATACCTAAAGGAAATTATGTATTAAATAGAGATAAAAGTTATTGCAAAAATAATGGTAAAATAGGTAATTATGATAGCTCTTTAGGTAAGGTTAGTTTTTTATTTATAGGAACTGATAGCTGTTATTTATATTTTGATTATGATTCTGAACCAAAAGGATATGAAAAAATCCTTTTGGATAATGGAAATGGAGCAACAACAGTAGATGGGGCAAAAGCATATATTGAAGGTAAAACAACCTCAACTACACCTGATTTTTCTGTAGTTGCCACAACAAATGAAGGAATGTTTTCTGCAAATGATGATTATACCTCAACAACTGGAATGAAATCATACTATTTTAGGGGTGCAGTAAATAATAACTGGGTAAAATTTGGAAAAGAAGGAACTAAAGATATTTACTGGAGAATAATCAGAATAAATGGCGATGGTTCAATAAGAATGGTATACTCTGGAACATCAAAACCAGAAAGTGGTACAGCAACAGTAATGACAGGAACAGGAACACAAATCAATGCGACAACATATCAATTTTATAGTAGTAATAATAATCCATCATATGTGGGATATATGTTTACACAAGGTCAGCAACATGGTAATGGTACACCAAGTACAATAAAAACAGCAATAGATAATTGGTATAAAACAACAACATTAGAAACAGATAGTGCAACAAAAAGTTTAGTTGCAGACCAAATATTCTGTAATGATAGAAGTGCTGGCTCTACACAAACAGCAGCATGGACATCAACTGGAGCAAACTATTACTATGGAGCAAGAGATAGATTGTATACAAATAAAACACCAATATTAACATGTCCAACAGCAAGTGATAAATTCACTGTTGATACTAGTAATGGAAATGGTGCGTTAACCTATCCAATAGGCCTTATAACAGCAGATGAAGTAGCAATGGCAGGTGGAGTATATAATACAAGCAACAGTTCATATTATTTGTATACAAACCAGGTATATTGGTTGGGGTCGCCTTCTTATTTCAGTAGTAGTGATCCTCGTGGGTTTCTTGTTTATTCTTCGGGTGGTCTGAGCTATACTGGTGTGAATTATAGTAGTAGTGGTGCTCGCCCTGTCGTTTCTCTATCCTCTAAAGTCAAGTTATCAGGAGATGGAACATATAATAATGTTTACAGAGTAAGTTAATTTATGGTGTAAAGTTACTTGAAAAAGTTTATAAAATATTTTATACTTAAAATGATAGGAGAATAAGAAAGGGCAGTAATAATTTTATGTGCTCTTTTTTTTAGAAAGGTTTATGGAAGAAAAGAAAATCGATTTATTAAGTGAAATCAAAAAAGATATTGTCAAAGAAAAGTCAGTATCTTCTCTTGCAAAAAAATATGACATAAGTGAATATGAAGTTTTAGGACTTGTTAAAAAGTTAAAGGATGAAGGGATTAATGTAACCTATAGTGAAAAGAATAAAGATGCTTATATAGTTATTAATGACCACCCGGATTTTACTAAAGAAAATGATTATTATATTACCGAAGATGTTGACTCAAATACAAAGATAGCCTTTATTTCTGATACGAGGTTTGGTTCTAAAAATGAACAAATTGCAATTTTAAATGATATGTATAAAAATTTTGCAATTGCAGGTGTAAAGTATGTATTTATTTTAGGAAACTTACTCGAAGGACCTTATAAGGGGGAAAATAATCTTGAATATGGTAAAAGTTTAATTACTAATGATGCTTATGGACAAGCAGACCATTTAATTGAATATTTCCCAAAAGTCGAAGGTATTAAGACTTTATTTATTACTGGTAAAAATGATCATAAATTTTCTAGAGAATTAAATGTTGGTGAGTATATTGCAAAAGAAAGAGAAGATATGATTTATCTAGGACCAAAGGCTTGTACTGTTCATTTTAATGAAGTAACCTTTAAACTTGAACAATTAAAAGCAGGTGATGCCTATACAGTTGCTTACCCACCACAGACATATTCAAGAAGTATGTCAAGTTATGAAGATTATGATGCAATATTTTTAAGTGGAACTAGGTCAGCACAACATTTTCCTGCGATAAGAGATACGCAAATATTTTCAGTTCCTTCCGTAGTAGAAAGAACACCACTTATGAAAGCAAATAGACAACAAAATACAATTGGTGCAACAATAGTGGATGTAAGTTATACAAAAACTGGTAAATTAAAAAGATTACTTCCAGAAGTTATGCCATATTATAAGCCTAGTAAAGATAATTATTTAACCACTAAAAAACTAAATGTATCAAAAAATGAACTTGGAGAATTTGAAAATACCAAAGAGGTAATTCAAAATAAACACGCATATTTTGATTCAATTGATAAGATTTATAGACTTTTAAAAAAAGAACAATCTTTTGAGGAACTAAGAAGTAAACTTGATATTTCAACTGATGCTTTATATGGAATGATTACTATATTAAATGAATATGGAAGACCAGTTGATGTAGTAGACATAAATGGTACTTTAGTAGTTCGTAAAACATTTCAAAAAAGAAAAGATAATATAATAAAACCTCCGAAAGAAGAGCTTAATAAAAAAGAAATTTTAGTGGTATCTGATACACATTATGGAAGTATTTGGTGTCAACCTTCAATGGTAAACACAGCTTGTTATGAAGCATATAATCGTGGTATTACTGACTTTTATCATATTGGAGATATATCTGATGGCGATTATTCTAGGATTAGACCTAACCATATTCACGAAGTATTTTTATATGGTGCCACTGGACAAATAAATTATGTTATTGAAAATTTACCTAAATACCCAGGTGTAAAATGGCACGCAATTCAAGGTAGTCACGACCAAACTCATCAGTTTAATTATGGCGTTGTTCTTGCCGATGAAGTTGCTAAAAAAAGACCAGATTTTGAATATTTAGGACAAGATAGAGCTTTTGTATACTTTGGTAACTGTAAAGTAGAATTATTTCATCCAGGTGGAGGAACATCAAGAATACTTTCCACTAAACCTCAAAATGGTATAGATCAAATGGCATCAGGTACTAAACCAAAACTTTCTATACGTGGTCATTATCATAAAATTTATTACATGTTATATCGTAATATTCATATGCTTTTAGCTCCTTGTAATGTAGATCAATCATCCTTTATGATGAAAAATGAACTACCTAATTTAATGGGTGATTACTTTTTAACTATTTATTATGATGATAATGGCGATATAGAGTATTTAGATGTAGAACCAATGATTTTTGAACAAAGTGATGTTCGCAAAAATGATTTTGAAAATCCTAGAAAATGTATAAAAAATAAAATACTTACGAAGAAGAACTAAAAATCTTCTTCTTTTTTAATTTTTTATAGATTTTTTAATAAATTTTAGTTATAATTAAGTTGACAATAAGTTAATAGAAGGGAGGTAAAATATGAACTTTGATGATATGCTTTATTATGATCCTGCAGAGTTAAGAAGAAAAGTTGAAAGTAGAGCAAGAAAAGAAAGTATGGAAAGAATAAAAAAAGAACTTACTAAAATATTTATTAAAGAGATAAATGGTCAATTTAATAATAATATTGAAGAAAAAGTAATTCCAAAAGTTGAAAATATTGTTTCCAAAGAAGTTAATGATACTTTTTACGAAGATACTATAAAAGAAACCCAAATATTTATTGCTCATAAAATGATAAAAGATAATCTTTCAAAAGAGCAAGTAATTAAATACTGTCAATTATCTGATGAAGAATATGAAATTTTAAAAAAATTGGTCTTTGATAAATGATTATCATTGACTTTTAGAGCTGAGATTTGAAAGAATTTCGTAAATTTTAGGACTTAATTCCGGTTTTTAACCAAATATTTAAAATACAAGACTTATTTCCGTAAAACAGACTAAAAAGCGGAAATAAGTCTGTAATTTTATATAAAAGAGTTTAATTTATTCCACGATAAAAATACGGAGGCTATTTCCGTTTTTAAGACTTATTGCAGTTTTTGTTCCCTTGCTTTTTATTTAATATTTAAACAAATAAAGTTCATCTTTATTTGTTTAAATATTTTAAAATAACTATTTTGTCAATGGTCAAGATGAACTCACTTTCGTTCGTCATTGACAAATATTAAAATAATTTTTCAAATAGTTCTTCATCAAATACTTTAATAAATGCTTCTTTTGGTGTATTACCATCTAATGAACGTAAAGGTTTGTTGAGTATAGTTTTATTTATGTTTTTTATATCCGTTTTTGAGTACTTATCTATGGATTTACCTTTTGGAAAGAATAATCTAATTTGTTTATTCATATTTTCAACATTAGGTTTTTGATTAGAGACATAGGGATCACAGAAAAACAATTTACATCTTTCTTCCCCAGTAATTTTAGAAAAACAGATTCCATTAATATCAGTAAAATTTGGATCTCTATCCGTAAGAACAACGGGAATTAGTTCTTTAAATGCTTCTATTCCAATTTTTTGCTCAATACAATCAAAGAACTCAACTACTTTAGTAGAATCTGGTTTATTGATGATATCTAATAAAGTAAATTGCAAATTAGGAAAAATAAATGTTAAAATATTTTTGTTATCTGTTTTTATAGCTCCAAGAAAATCCAGTTGCCAAACGTAGATTCCTGGATGCTTGTGTAAAAAGGCAAGATAATCAAGATAAGTATGATCTGTTCTGTCAATTTTATTATTTTCGGAATACTCATACTTTTTATTATGTTTTCTTTTTTTGTAAGTAACAGCGTAAGGCAAATTAACTTTTTTAGTAGTTAAATATCCTTTATTAATATATCCATATAAAGTAGAAACACATTTTTTAATAGTATCATTATTTTCAATTTTAATTTGATAAATTGATTTTTTATCATCAACACCATTTTTAATAATGGTATCTAATTGTTTAAATTCCTCATCATCAACATCAATACCACGCCTTGAATTCACTAAATTAATATCAGCTTCTCGTTGTGCTTTAGTAGCATCGTATGTATATTTTGTATATGGGCAATTCTTATATTTTTCTTTACATCCTGTACAAACATAAGGCCATCTTTGAGTTCTTTTACAACTATTATTCAATCCAACAGAAACTTCAATTCTATTTCTTTTAACTTCTTTTGATATACTGGTAGGATCAACTAATAAACTTTCCCCAATATCTTTTAGTTTATATGCGTGTGATATACCGGATGAAATAGTTTTCCTTTGCTCAAAAGTTAAATGTTTCCATTCTTTCATTTTCAATACCTCCTTATTGCAAGGAAACATAGAATATATTATAACAAGACTTATTTCAGTTTTTAATAAAAAAACGGAATTCCAAATTAAAATTAACGGATTTGAAAGAATTTTTGGAAAAGTAATTGACTTTTATAAAAAAATAGGTATAATTAAATATGAATTGCACTTGGAAAACTTTTGAAGCTCCAAGTCATTTTTAGTTTAGGAGACAAAAAATGAAAGAATATAAAAGCAATGAAGAATTACTAAATTATCTTATATCTAAAGGAATAAAAATTAAAAATAAAAAGAAAACGTTAGAAAGACTCGAAAGATATACTTATTATTCCATTGTTAATACATACAAAGAAGTTTTTAAAAGAAATGGTAATTATATAGACAATGTCACTTTTGAAGAAATTTTTGCCTTATACGAATTTGATAAGAATTTGAAAGCTATATTTTTAAAATATGCTTTAGAAATAGAAACAGTTATAAAATCACTTATAGCAAATACAATAGCTGAAAAATACGGTGTAGAAAAGTATTTAGAATTAAGTTGTTTTGATACTAATACCAAATCTAAGGAAAATAAGGTAAAAAACTTTCTACATCAAATAGATGAGGAAATTAAAAATAGTTATGGTAAGCATCCAGCATTAACACACTATAAGGATAATTATGGATTTATTCCACCATTTGTTTTAGTAAAAATATTAACACTTGGTGAAATAAGTAGATATTATATGTGGCTACAACAATCAGATAGACAAAAAATAAGTAAGTATTTTAAATTATCAGATAAAGTGTTATCACAGGTTCTATTTAATCTATCTTTGGCGAGAAATCATAGTGCTCATAATAATAAACTTTATACTTTTCATAGTAGATTTTTTATAAGTTTTAATCAAATAGATAACAATTATCAAATGAAAGATAAATCAACAAACTTTTACATGTTAATGAAATGTATGAGTTTTTTACTAGACAAAAATAAATATAATCAATTTACAAAACAAGTTAATAGTGAAATTAAAAAATTAGGAAGAAGATTATATAGTATTAGTATAGATGATATTTTAAATATAATGGGTTTTCCGAATGTATAATAATTTAATTTGTGTCATATAATAATAATGAATTGCATTTAGGAAACTTTAGAAGCCCTAAGTCATTCAATGCTCAATTTTCCTTCGTTGAAGATTGAGCTTTTTAATGCAATTTTGTATTTTAAAATGTAAAATTGATTGGATATATTTGACAGTGTTGATGTTAGAATAATCACTAATTAAAAAAGAGGTGATTATATGTCTGTAATTGAAATACACTCTAGTTGGCTTGCAATTAATTCCATAGTTGAATGCCCTAACGAATGTAAATATTGTTTGTTACAAGCTACTAATGATAATAATTGTTTTCCTAACAAGCTACTAATGATAATAATTGTTTTCCTAAATAACTTGCTCCACCAGAAGAATCACAATCTATAAATAGAATAAACGGATGTGAAAGTATGATAATATTAAATACAAATAAAATCAATACTTTTGACTATAAAAATTAAGAATTTTTGTGTAAAGTAGATTATTTGACCTTTTTAAAATAATTATTTTGGTGTATAATATACCTAGAGAAAAAGGAGTTTATTATGAAAGATAATGAAAATGAAAATAAAACTAATGTAAAGAAAGCAAATACTGTAAAAAAGGAGACTACAAAAAAATCTCCAGTAAAAAAAAGCAGCGGTAATGCAAAGAAAACTACTTCAAAAACAGGTGAAACAAAACCAAAAACAGTAAAAAAGGAAACTGTTAAGAAAAATTTTACACCAAAGAAAACCACTAAAAAAGTTGAACCTGAAAAAGAAAATGTTGTAAAAGAGGAAAAAACTACTGAAACAGTTAAAGAAGTAAAAGAAAATATTGAAAAGGTAGCAAATGAAACTGCTGGCGTAGTGGATAGTATTGGCAAAACTATTGATGATGGTTTAAATAAATTGGATGAAAAAATAAGTTCAATAGATAAAGTTAATTTGACTGTAGAGGTTCCAAAAGATAAAAATATTATTAATAATGTAATAGCTTTATTTGTAACATTTATAATGTTTAATGTAAAATGGATTAAATATAAAATTGAATTTTTTGGTTATGAATCAAGTACCTCAATTACAGTCCTTCATACAGATATGTTTGATTTATCATTTATGTTTGGACTTGCCAAAATATGTGCTATATTTGCAATCTTATTATTCTTTGTAAATATTGTTAATACGTTTATTAAATTAGATGAACATATACCTAGTTTGAAGAAATATAACTTAGATAAATACTTACCACTTGGTTATTATGGTTTATATCTTGTGAGTTTATTTTTAACTTTAATAGGTGTATTATTTACTAAATATTCATATTTTACATTAGGTTATATAATTACGGTTATAATTTATATTGTTGCAATGTATGTAACATTCAAAGGGGATTTAAATAAAAATGAAAAAGATGTTAAATGAGTTTAAAAAGTTTATTTCAAAAGGTAATGTTGTAGATCTTGCTGTTGGTGTAGTTGTAGGTGGAGCATTTTCTAAAATAGTTTCCTCACTTGTAAATGATATTATTATGCCTTTAATTGGAGTTTTAATCGGTGGTATTGATTTTACTAATTTATCTTTAAAAGTTGGTGAAGCTACAATCAATTATGGAATGTTTATTCAAAATATCATTGATTTTCTAATTATTTCTTTCTGCATCTTTTTAGTTGTAAAGGCACTTAACACTTTAGATGATATGACAAAGAAAAAACTTGAAAAACTTAAAAAAGAGGAAAAAGCAGAAAAGAAAGAGGAAGAAAAAGTTTCTGAGGAAATACTTTTATTAAGAGAAATTAATAATTCATTAAAAAAGCAAAATAAAAATGCTAAGAAAACAAAAAATTCTTAGTATTTTTTTGTAGATGTAAAATTATTGTAAATAAAATTGTTTTTACGTAATTTATTTGCTATACTTTTATTATAGGAGATGATAAGAATGTTTGTAGGAGAAAATCCAATTCATATTAAATGTAAGAAAGAAGATATTGCACCAATAGTTTTAATGCCTGGAGATCCTTTAAGAGCTAAATATATTGCTGAAAACTTTTTAACTGAAGCAAGACTTGTTACAAGTGTAAGAAATATGTACGGGTTTACTGGTTACTATAAAGGAATTAGAGTTACAGTTATGGCAAGTGGTATGGGAATGCCTTCGATGAGTATTTATGCTTTTGAACTTATACATTATTTTAATGTAAAAAAAATTATTAGAATAGGTACTTGTGGTGTAGTAGATGAATCAGTTAAAATACCTGAACTTATTTTAGCCGATAATATTTATAGTGAAAGTAATTTTGCTTATTCATTTAATGATTATAAAGAGCATACTGTTAAACCAACACAAGAATTAAATGAAACTATTATTAATACCTCAAAAGAACTTGGTATGAATATTCATGTAGGTACTATGGTTACTGCAGATGTATTTGGACCTTATGTAGGTATGGATAGGCTTTTAAATAGAATGCCTGAAGATATTCATCCTTTAGGTGAGGAAATGGAAGGTTTTGCTCTTTGTCATATAGCAAATTCTATGGGTATCCAGGCGAGCGTTATAGCAACAGCCGTTGATTCAAAATTTTCAAATGTTGTTCTTACTCCAGAGGAAAGACAAACTTCACTTAATGATATGATTACTCTTGCATTAGAATCTATTATCAAATAGGTTCTTTTTTTAGGTAATAAAAAAATACTAAAATCTTCATAATCCCAGTATTTACCTTGTTCGTATTTTCTTAAATGTTATATAGGAAAATTTAATGATTATTTTACGTAAGAGGACACTAGATTTTTAAATAAATTGATAGTATAATTTAGTAGTAAGGTACGAAAATACGATAATATTTTTCTCAAATGTATTAGATTTAAGAAAAGTGACCCCAGTATTTATAAGGGATAGGTGGATATTATGGATAAAAGTAAAATAACA
>OLHG01001514.1_pt1 | contig 14110 bp, 10 predicted proteins | sample 1605971 | NCBI WGS metagenome assembly OLHG01 (sample SAMN03283289) | human gut metagenome | biome: human-associated habitat; material: feces | host: Homo sapiens | place: Peru | collected 2012 | reverse complement strand
TAGACCGAAAAGATTCCTTAAGATGATGCAGGTTATTTTTTGAAGGTTACTAAGTCCTATTGGATTCTTATAAATTTATAACTAAATTGCGCATAGATAAAACCATTTATAAAAAAACATACTAAGTAATTAAATAATGCTTTACATAAACACACATATAACTAATTAACCTCATTTTAATAAATTACGACTATGAACCACATTATCAAACTTTTCATGTCACTGACGTGCGTCTGCGCGGTTTCCTGCGCTAAGGACAGTTTTGAATTAGCCCAAAGCGGGAAGGAGGATGGGAGCTCCGTCCTGGGCGCAGAAAATCAAGTGGCTACAAAAAGTGCGATAACGGATGTTACCTCCACGGTCAAAAGTCGAAAGGTCTTGGCAAGTGACGTGCCTACCATTCTTAAAAACCTGCTTGGCATAAATGAGGTACGGAGCAGCAAGCGCTATTCGCTCAACACCATCCAGAAAAACGGAAATCCGATGCTTCATATTGTCAACTATGACGAGGGAGGCTGGGCGATCATCGCCGGAAACGAAAGGGAGAAGAATCAGATTCTTGCCATGAGCGATGTCGGACATTTCGATCCTGACAACATCACAAATTCCAATGTGGCGTTCTGGTTCGCGATGCAGCTCGAAGAAATGAAGAATGTCGAATTTGAGGATGACGTAGTGGCTAATATGAATGACAACGGTGATGTGTCAGTAAATTCAATTCCGCCATTCGATGATGAATATGTTTGGGTAAGGCTTCCGTTGGAACCGATAGTGACGACAACCCTTCACTCTGAAGTAGGGCATCTTTTGACAACAAAATGGGGGCAGGAATATCCATGGAATTACAAGTGCCCAGCATTCGGCAGCCAAAAGGCCCCAACAGGCTGTGTGGCCGTAGCTGTGGCGCAATTACTGTACTACTACCATTTCCACCTGGGCGTTCCAAGCGGTCTCTACCATAGCATCGTTCCGACATTCATCCTAAATGGCAATTATTACACATCAAGTGTGACAAGATCCGATTACCATGCCAACTCAAGCAGATGGGAAGAAATGGCTAAGACATACCGCTCGCAATGTGCTTCTACCGATTATGTCGGAGATCTAATGATTGATATTGGAGAAAGAGTGGGCATAAAATATAGCGAGAATGGCAGTGGGGCCGCATTTGACGATTACAAAAATGTATTCTCATTGTATGGACTTTCAAGTAGTGCCATTGATTATAATTCAGACAAACTCATATCCTCTCTGAATGACAATAAACCAGTATTAATCTCCTCAAGAAGAGAAAAATTGAAAGCGGTACAATCAGAAAGAAAAAAAGATACAGAAGGGCATTCGTGGGTGATTGATGGCTACAAACGTTACTGCACAATAACAGACAGGCCATACAAATGGGTCATCATGCCCCTGATTCGTTATCATTTTACAACAACATAAACTATGACTATGTGCTCACTGTTGAAGAGAAGGAATGGCGCTTTCCAGATGTGTACGAAAATCAGATTGATCATTCGTATTCGTACAGATACGATTATTATCTAAAAATGAATTGGGGATACAATGGTTTATATGATAACAATGACTATGATATAGGATCATATTCTTGGATAACTGATGGAAATCCATTCTGTGAGAAAACAAAGATGATTTATGATTTCAAACCAAGTAACTAATAAACCGCATGATGAAAAATAAACTATATCTTATACTATTGATAATACTGGGGATACTGCCCTCCTGCATTGAGTACGTCAACATGGACAGCAGGGAGGAGATGCCGGTGGTGGTGAACTGTGTGCTGACGAGGGACACGGTGCAGACGCTGAGGCTTTATCGGATGAGAGTGCTGTCTGAGACCGGGAATGTTCCGGTCGAAGGTGCGACTGTTTTTTTGCAGGGGAAGGACAATAACGGAAAATTCCAGACCGTGGCAGAGTTCCATCGGACGGAAGGGATCAACTGGGAAGTTAAGTTCCAGCCGGAGTACGACACCGACTATGGCCTGCTTATCAAAGTTCCAGGGAAAGAGGACATCACTGCCACGACACGATTCCCGGAGGATCTGCGACTTATTCAATGCTGCTGCGGAGCAATTACAGCAGAAGTCTCACAAGCGATTAGGGATGACAATGGCAATCAGTATATTTATTACGGTTATGGAATGTACACTGCGGAAATTAGAAAAGGAAAGTATTACGATGAATATTTCGACAGATATTACATGATCAAAAACGAGGATGGAACACCTTTCAAGGCATATCTTGATGTATCGGAGAACCCATGCAAGATTTGGGTCTTCTCCCACACTGACACGACTTATGTCAGTCCTGGCAATGAATCCATAACAACTATTAACGAAGGATTTTTTCAATTCTCTGGATCAAGGCAACCTCTTTCAAAGTATGTCGCAACCAATCATTCAGGAGCAGACAGGTTCAACATCGCTCCCGGGAGAATTGCTGATCTGCATTATTGGAATCGTCCAAACATACCATCTGAAATCATAAGAACAAATTATAGCCAATGGTGTCTTTACTTATGTCCAGAGATTCCTATATTCAAAGGATTTGTAAGAATCGATCATCCTGCTAATTATCGCAACGGGTTAAATATTAATGATTTAAAAAACAGTTATCTGTATTCTGACAGAAGCTTCTTCATCGCAGGAGACTACTCCGACAACTACAACTCATATCCGAGAGAGGAAAACAAATACCTCTTGCATAGCAATCAATCATTCCTTAACGAGGTCCACTTCGTTTCTGAAGAGTATGATGCTTACCTGCGGGCTCTGTATGCCAAATTCCAGAATAAAAATGATTTTGTGCTTTTATCTTACGACTACGACAATGTCTATTCCAACATCAAAGGAGGCACAGGTATCTTCGGAGCCGACAACATCACATGGGATATGGTAGAGACTGTACATAGACTTGCTTATCGTACGGTTAACTGGGAGAGACTTTGCCCGGATGCCCCACGAAAAACAGACTAATCCTCCGCAAGATTATGAGCATCAAACAATATAAATCATTCACAACCATAGTGATCTGTCTTGTCACATGCATTCAGGGCCACGCCCAGCATGAAAAGATCGATACACTCGACGCCGCCAGCATCTCGGCTGACAAAAAAGTTGTCAGGACCGGAGAACGCATCATCAGGCCCGCCGAGTTCCTTGGCATCACAAGCGCGGTCGGTGCCGGAGACGTGATCAAATTCATCCAGACTCTGCCGGGAATCTCCACAGGAGCGGAAGGCTCGTCAGCGATCTATGTACGAGGCGGCAACATCGGCAGCAACCTCATCACATTGGACGGAGTGCCGGTCTATGGAAGCAGCCACCTGCTGGGATTCACATCGGCATATTCACCGGACATCGTGTCAGAGACTTTGTTCCAAGTCGGAGGATTCACTTCCGAAGAGGGCAACTTAACAGCATCGCACATCAGCGTCACGAGCAAGGACGGGGACTTCAACAAGTTCTCCGGCAAGGTGTCCGTCAGCAATTTTCTTCAGGGAGGAAGTATCTCCACCCCATTGATAAAGGACAAACTGTCATTCATCGGCTCACTCAGGATCAGTCCGATCGGGGCTGAACTCTCAGCCGTGAAAAGGATGACAGAAGCCCTCGACAGTGTCAGCGGGATCAAGGCAACATCCTACGATGCCTACGGCAAACTGAAATGGAAGGTCAACCGCAGGCAAAGTCTCTCGCTCAGCGTCTTCAACAGTCTGGACTCCTACGGCTACAGGTACGGTGCCGACTCCGACGAAAGGATGAGATGGGGCAACCTGATCTCCACCCTCGGCCACGAGTTCTCCCCGGATGGCAATCTCTTCCTACGCAGCAGCCTCTCCTACAACAGTTTCACAAACTATCAGGCGATGCGCAAGACCTTGGGAGGAGAGGACAACAGCCTCGGAATGCGCAGCTCGCTGGACGAACTGACCCTCCAGTCAACGGCATGCAAAACCTCAGGAAGCGGAACATCGCTTCAAGGCGGGGTAAAGGCCAGACTGGCTCGCTTCAATCCCGGGTCATCCAGTGCCTACACGGATGAACTCATGAAACATGTCAGCTCCGCGAGCGAGTCAGACATCGTCAGGACACTCTTAGTTACCGCTCACGGCCAAGTCGAGAAAGGTCAGGATGACCGCTATCTGATCAGGGCGGCGGGAAGGCTTAACATATTCCGCTCATGGAGGCTTCAGGACCACAGCAGCGACAAGACCTATTTCACACCTGAAGCCAGTCTGCTCGGCAGGATAAACCTCTCCAAATGGATGGGCATAGAGGCGACAGCGGACTGGACGTCTCAGCATTACCACACGCTTGAGGGCATTCCTCTCGGCTGGTCACTTGACATGACCGTGCCGTCGGACATAAACCTCAAACCAGAAAGGGCGTTGCAAGGCTATGCGGGAATATTCATGACAAAATGCAACCACCGTCTCACGCTCGGCGGCTATTACAAGACAATGTCCGACCTCATCTTTTTCGCCGACGCCACTCAAATCTTCAGTTCGGCGGCAGCAGGATGGAGACACGGCATCAAGACAGGCAAGGGCCTCTCAAGAGGCGTCGAGATGCTTTATGAATATGATTCCGAACGCTTCCGCGGATGTCTCGCCTACACCCTTTCCAAGACAGACAGAACCTTTGAGGAGGTCAATTATGGTGTCACGTTCCCAGCGAAATTCGACAGAAGGCACATCCTCAACATCTCCGCTGAATATGTCATCTCGAAACAGGAACGACGTGAGTTCGGAGTGAACACCTTCTTCACCTACCAGTCCGGACATTGGGCCACGGTGGCCGAGGGGCAATATTCGGGAAGCCTGATTTACGGTGGCGACGACATCACGATCTACTATTTCACCACGATCCACAACCGCCAAATGCCGACCTTTATCCGCTGGGACATCGGGGCGTTCCTCCGTTACGGAATCGGCACAAGACATCCGGGAACCCTCAATGTCGGCATCTACAATGTCCTCAACCGCCACAACGCCTACAGTATTACTTACGACACCAATGAGCGTACCTGGAAACAGATGAGCCTCTTCCCGATCATGCCAAGTCTCAGCTGGACGATGTCATTCTGACAACAATGGGAGGACTGTGGAACCGTGGCACCTAACAATCTGATTATCACGTAACAAAGCAATGTCCTTATGCAGACAATAGCACCAGAACATTGCTTTTTATATTCATTTTCAAGCACTTAAGTGCCACGGCAACACAACCGCATTTAGATCGGCAGCGTCTTCTGGCGAAGCCAAGAAGCGACCTCTGGAGTGAGACGCGGGGAAAGGGTGCGGAAAACGCGCTCGTTGTAGGCGTTGAGCCAGTCAATCTCGGAGCGGTCGAGAAGATCCTTGACAAGGATTGAGGTGTCGAAGTGGCAGAGAGTCAACGGCTCAAATCGCAGCCAGTGACCGAAATCATTCACTCCGGCATCAACGCAAAGGATCAGGTTCTCGTGACGGACGCCGAACTTGCCTTCCCGGTATATTCCCGGCTCATCGCTCGTGATCATGCCAGGGAGCAAGGCCTGACGGTTAAAGTTCTGACGGATGTCCTGCGGACCTTCGTGGACATTGAGATAGAATCCGACACCGTGGCCGGTTCCATGGCCGAAATCGCGCATCGCGTTCCAAAGCGGCTCACGGGCCAGGACATCCAGCTGGCAACCGGCAGTTCCTTTAGGGAAAACGGCATTAGACAATGCAATATGGCCTTTCAAGACCAGAGTATAGTCCTCCTTCTCCAGCTGGGAGCAAGGCCCAAGCGGAACAGTCCTGGTGATGTCTGTGGTACCGAACAGAAACTGTCCACCGGAATCGCACAGGTAAAGCCCTTCGGCGTAGAGTTCAGCGGAGCCTTCCTCGGGAGTGATGTAATGAGGTAAGGCGGCGTTCGGACCGTAGGCGGAAATCGTCTCGAAACTCTCGCCACGGAACCCTTCGATCTCCGAGCGGAACTGGTGCAGTTTCAGCGAGGCTTCATATTCATTGACAGCATCACCTGCCTCGATGGAGGTTTGCAGCCAGTGAAGGAAACGCTCCACTGCGATGCCATCCTCAAGGTGGGCCTCCTTCATTCCGGCAACCTCAACATCGTTCTTGACCGATTTGCGAAGTCCGACCGGGGACGTGCCGAAGACGATGGACTGGTCTTTAAGAATACTGCACAGATTGTAGTTCAAAGTCGCAGGATCAACGAACAGAGTCCTGATGTAACTGCCGTCCACAAGGTTTGAGAGTGCAGCTTCCACATCTGAATATTCCTGGATGTTCACTCCGTCCGCAAGCAATTCATGGAAACTGTCCTCGGTCTCGCCATCCTCATCCGGAGTTGGTCCTTTGCGCGCGAACCAAAGTACATTATCCTGAGTGACAAGCAAGTACGACATCACGACAGGGTTGTAAGCCACATCTTGACCACGCACATTCAGCATCCACGCTATCTCGTCCAAAGCCGTAAGAAGGATAGCATCGTAACCTTTATCAGCCAACCATTTGCGCATCCAACGCACTTTCTGTTCCCTTGACCAACCAACCTGTTCCGGGCCGAGGGTGATGATCGGAGTCTGAGGTATTTCCGGACGGTCAGTCCACAGGACTTCCAGCATATCCGGGGCGCTGACAAAACGGATCTTCTCTCCAACAGTTTTCTGAATATCCTCAACGGAAGATACTGTCATGCAAAGCCCGTCAACAGCGACGCAGATCTCGTCAAACTCCGCGAAATGATCCGCAAGCCATTCCGGAATAAGCACTTGACCAAGGACACGGGTCTTATGCAATTCCACTCCGGCCTCCGGAAGCTGCCGTGAAGCCTGAATGAAGTAACGTGTGTCCGTCCAAAGGCCGGCGTGATCCTCCGTGATGACAAGGTCACCCTCCCCTGTGTAGCCGGTAAGCCACGCCACCTGATGCCAGCGCGCGGCGGAATATTCACTGTTATGAGGGTCATTCCCCGTCACGATGACGACATCCCACCCCTTCGAGCGCATCTTCGCCCGAACGGCCTCGATTCTATCTTTGAATATGCTCATTCGCGGAATAGGTTAATTAATGAATATGATTGAGCGTCATTTGAACAGCCTGCGCTTGAGCAGCCTAACGGCCACAAGCAGCAACTTCTCCACCGGCAGGAATGCTGAAATATTCCTCAATCCGGAGAAAAACATGTTGGAAGGCGTGAATGCCTCCTTGACATCAAGAAGCGACTCACGCACAGCAAGTTCCCTGCGCCGAAGGCGCTCCCGGACATCTTTCTGGGCGGACTCCAGCCCGTCCATCGTCTTGATTTCAGAGTATCTCATGGCCTATCTGTCCTCGTCAAAGAAAAGTTTGATGAACATCGGAACGAAAGTATTACGGAACAGTCTCTTTCTCAGCAGGATGACAACTGCAAGAATCACGGCGAAGACCGCGGCCACGATTCCGGCTCCGGCTGCATAACTGCCTATCAACTCCCCTATCCACATAACACCCCCGATGGCGAGAGCGGTCAGAATCACGGACACGATGAACAGGACAAGCAACATGTAAAGCAATTTGCCCAGCGTCAATGACAATCCCTTAGCGGTTCTTAATTTGAGGTCATCAATCCTTGCCTCGACATAGTCCGCAGTGTTCTTGCCAAGGTCCTCAATCGGTTTTGTGAACTCACTCATCGTCACGCGTTTTCAGACGGCCTTTCGGCATATTCAATGTCCTTCTGAATCGCGCTTTCGATTTTTTCCAACCGCTCGAGGATCTTTATCCTGACATCTTCCTTCAGATTCTCGGCCTGACCCTTGAGTTCCGCCTTCAGGTCGTTGAGTTCCATTCTTGCCAACCTCGCCCGTACCTTGGCGGAATCCGCCGCGTCACCGACAGTTTCCTTAATCTTCCGACGCGTATCCTCGCCCTTCTCCGGAGCGAACAACAGCCCAAGGGTAAGCCCGGCGGCTGCACCCGCGACAAACGCTAATAATGAATCACCTTTCATAACATTCGATTTTCACAAACTTACATAAAAATCTGCGATTTTTACGCCCGTCCCATAAGAAAGGAACAGTTTTTTAGAGGAAATATAAACCATACTGATCAGAAATCCAATTCATCAGCGCCGATTTCTGTCTGCCAACACAAACGGAACTCCTCGGGCAAGTGACAATAAGGCCATAACGCAACCCGTGAGTGTCCCGCAATCCTTCCGGGCGACAGAAAAGGGTTCCACAATCCTCTCGTGCGCAAAAGTGACCCTCTCACGTACGAAGGCCTTATTTTGATCCTCCTCGTGAGCAGGAAGGCCAGGTCTGCGCACGGGAGGGACTGCCGAGGCTGTCTCGTGAGCAGAAAGGCCGGGGCTGCGCACGGAAAGGACTGCCGAGGCTGCCTCGTGAGCAGGAAGGCTTAGTCTGCGCACGGGAGGGACTGCCGAGGCTGCCTCGTGAGCAGGAGGGCTTAGTCTGCGCACGGGATGGGACTGCCGAGGCTGTCTCGTGAGCAGGAAGGCCAGTTCTGCGCACGGGACCATAGACATTATTTTCTGACAGGCACGCACTGAACCCCGAGGAGTTTCAGGGCGGAGACGAGTTCGGTGGTGACGGCGACCTTGTACTTGGTGGAGTGGAACTCGATCTTGTACTTGGTCTGTGGATCGTAGAGGTACATCTTGAGAGGGACGGTACCCCGGTTGGACTGGATCAGGGACACGAGATCCTTGCGGAACTTCTCGGTCAGCATAGGCGTGGTGATGCTGATGGAGAAAGCGTTCAGCATCGTCTCGTTCACGTTGCCCAGAAGCATTATCTTCTTTACCCTGAAAGCATAAGGCGAAGTCTTGCCTTGAGCGCGCTCCTCAGGCTTGATGAAGAATTTCTCCTCTATGTCGCCCTCGATGTAAAGGTTCTCGTGCGGCTTCATATAGCTCATAAAAGCCTCGTGGTCACGGCCGAACAATGCCAGTTCGTAGGCTCCGCTGTAATCCTCCAGCTTCGTCTTTGAATATGGCTTGCCGGTCTTCGTGGTCAGGGTGCTGTACTCGGTCACCAGGCCGGCTATCGCTACCTTCATCTTCTTCTTGGAAGCCTCACACTCCGCGACTTTCTTATTCAAATCCGCCAGTTCGCAGTTGGTAAAACTCTCTATCTCAAACGCATACTTATCCAAAGGATGTGAGGAGATATACATCCCGACATATTCCTTTTCCTTCTGGAGCCACTCGAACTCGTCGTCCGTCCCGACCATTTCAGGAATATCCGGACGCACAGGCTTCATTTCTTCAACCTCGCCGAAAAGCGACGCCGCCGAATTGGCCGCATCCTGGCTGTAAAGGTTGGCGTATTTTGCAAGCTCGTCAATGAACAGGTTCCCGCTGCGGCACGGCAGGAAAAACTGCTTGCGCTGGATGCCGAACGAATCGAAGCCACCTGAATATGCAAGGCACTCTATCGCCTTTCTGCCCAGCGAGTTACCAAGCCTTTCGACGAAATCGAACACATCGGTGTAGGTACCGTTGGCTGCTCTGTCGGCGATGATCGCGTCCGCCACATTGGAACCGAATCCCTTGATCCCCTTCAGGCCAAAACGGATGTTGCCTTCCTTGTTCACGGTGAAGTGTGAATATGACTCATTGACATCCGGGTTCAACACCTTGATCTTGTGAGCCTTGCAGTCGGACAGAATCTTCTTTATCTCCGGCATGTTGGAGAGGTTGCAGGAGAGGTTGGCGGCGAAAAACTCGGCGGGATAGTGGCATTTCAGCCAGCCGGTCTGGTAGGAGACCCATGCATAGCAGGTGGCGTGGGACTTGTTGAAGGCATACTGCGCGAATTTCTCCCAGTCCTTCCAGATCTTGTCCAGCATCTTCTCCGGATGACCGTTGGCCTTGCCGCCCTCCATGAACTTGTCCTTGAGCTCGTTCAGAATCGTTATCTGCTTCTTGCCCATCGCCTTGCGGAGCTTGTCCGCCTGACCCTTCGTGAAGCCGGCCAGCTTCTGGGAAAGAAGCATCACCTGCTCCTGATAGACGGTCACACCATAGGTGTCCTTAAGGAACTCCTCCATCTCCGGGAGGTCATATTCAATAGGCTTGAGTCCGAGTTTTCTGTCCACGAAGTCCGGGATGTAGTCCATAGGGCCCGGACGGTAGAGGGCGTTCATCGCGATCAGATCCTCGAAACGCTCCGGACGCAGCCTCTGGAGCCAGGTCTTCATGCCCTCGGACTCGAACTGGAAGACGCTGTCCGTGTCACCGTGGCCGTAGAGTTCGTAAGTCGGCTTGTCATCAATCGGAATCGCCTCGATGTCGATGTCCGTACCAAAGCGCAACTTAATGTTGTCCAAACATTTGTGGATTATGGACAGGGTGTTGAGTCCCAGGAAGTCCATCTTCAGCATGCCGACTTCCTCGATGTAGTGGCCGTCGTACTGCGAAGTCCAGACATATTGCCCCGATTCCTTATCCATCGAAAGACAGATAGGAATATAGTCGGTCAGGTTGCCTCGTCCGATGATCGTGGCGCAGGCGTGCATTCCTACCTGACGGATGCAGCCCTCCAGCTGACGGGCATATTTCAGAACCTCCCTCACCTGCTCTGTTCCGTTTTCCAACTCTTCCTTGAACTCAGGCACAAGACGGTAGCAGTTCTTCAGGGTTATCTTGACATCCGTGTCCTCCATGCCCCTCTGATAGGTCTTCTTGACCGTTTTCTTCTGACCCGGATTGTCAGGATCATCAACCTCGACATCCTTTTCCACCACCTTGAATCCTAGCTTCAGATCATCCAGATCCGGATTGAAGAGATATTCCTTCTCCACCTTTTCACTGAGGCGGTCAGGCACCATTCCGGACAGGCGGTTGGACTCATCGATCGACAGGTCATGGATTCGCGCCACGTCCTTGATGGCTCCCTTGGCGAGCATCGTGCCGAAGGTGATCACCCGGGAGACGTGATCCTTGCCGTAGGAGTCCTCGACATATTTATGCGCCAGGGACAGATCCTCGAAATCGACATCTATATCTGGCATCGAGATTCGGTCCGGATTCAGGAAACGCTCGAACAGGAGCTGGTACTTGATCGGGTCCAAGTTGGTGATTCCCAAGCAATACGCCACCACGGAACCGGCGGCGGAACCACGCCCCGGGCCGACCATACTCCCCTTCGCCCTCGATGCCGCGATGTAGTCCTGCACAATCAGGAAGTAGTCCGGGAAACCCATTCGACAGATGGTCTTGAGCTCGAAGTCTATTCGTTCGGCCTGCTCCTCGTTAAGCGTGTCACCGTAACGTTTCTTGGCTCCCTCGTAGGTGATGTGGCAGAGATAGGCCACCGACTTACAGAACTCGTCGCCACGGTAATTGCCCTTCTTGTCGCATTTTCCGACCTCGATGACATCCTTGTACATGTTCAGATAGTTGTCCAGGTCGTCAAGGAAGGCCTGGTCGATCTGATACTTCGGAAGCACATGGTCGCGGTCGATCTGATATTCCTCAACTTTGGAAGCTATCTCCAGAGTGTTTTCCAGCACTTCCGGATGGTCTGGGAACAATGCCGCCATCTCCTCCTCGCTCTTCAGGTACTCCTGCTGGGTGTAGTGCAGGCGCGGCTCCTCGTTGATCTTCTTACCGGTGTTCAGACAGATAAGATGGTCGTGCGCCGGGCCGTCCTCCTTGTTCACAAAGTGGACATCGTTCGTGGCGACCACCTTGACACCCATCTCCTGAGCCAACTGGAATATTCCCTCATTGCTGATCTTCTGCTCCTCATAAACCTCCAGCGACAGCCCCGGGACCTCCGTCTTGTGGAGCATCACCTCAAGGTAGTAGTCGTCTCCGAAGACCCTCTTGTGCCACTCTATCGCCTTTCTCGCCTCGTCCATCTTTCCGGCGACGATGTTCTTGGGGATCTCGCCGGCAAGGCAGGCGGAGCAGCATATCAAGTTCTCGTGGTATTTCTCAATGATCTCGTGCGAGACCCTCGGCTTGCCGTAGTAGAGACCTTCGATGTGACCCTGCGACACGATCTTCATCAGGTTCTTGTACCCGTCGAAGTTCTTGGCCAGAAGGATGAGGTGGTAATATGACCTATGCTCGCTGTCCTTGATCTTAGGGTCGTAGTGGCGTGTCACATAGACCTCGCACCCGATGATCGGCTTGACCTTGAAATGCCCGGTAGCCTTGTCCACATGCTTGCCTGCGAACTTGAAGAACTCCTTGACACCGTACATGTTGCCGTGATCCGTGATGGCCAGGGCCGGCATCCCCATCTCCTCGGCCCTGTCGAACAAGGTCGAGATGGAGGAGAATCCGTCAAGAATCGAATATTGCGTGTGGACGTGAAGGTGTACAAAAGCCATGGTGACAAGTCATTTTTTCAAGCGCCAAGCCAAACCCGCCCATCGCCGGACAAACGTCTCCCGACAAAAGGCGAATCGCAGCAATACAAAGATACCGAAAAACCCTATCCCCGCAAAGCCGCTCTCCCCGAAAAGTTATCAACACCTCGGAAAAAGTCCCGGTTTCAGCCACATAAAACTCAGAATTATTCCCGAAAATAAGAGTAAATAGTCGGAAAAAGTCCCGATTTTAACCATCCAAAACTCGGAATAATTCCCGATACTATTTGTTATTCAATTGATTTATTGTAAATTCGCAAAAAATATAAAAAAGAAGCCATGCTATATAGAAAATTCGCAGCCCATCTGGAAGACTTTCTCCGGAACGAACCTCGTAAGATAATGCTCGTCAATGGCGCCAGGCAGATTGGCAAATCGTACCTGATAAGGCACGTCGGCAACAAACTTTTCAAGAATTATGTGGAGATAAACCTGAAAGCGGACAAGGAAGGCTCCGGAATATTCGCGTCTGTCCGCAGTGTAGAGGAGTTTTTCCTGCAATTGGGTGCGATCGCCGGGAACAGATTAGGCAATCGGGACGACACGATTGTCTTTCTTGACGAGATTCAAAGCTATCCGCATCTGATGACGATGCTCAAATTCCTGAACGAGGACGGCAGGTACAGGTACATCGCCAGCGGCTCGGAATTAGGTGTGGCATTGGCGCAGACTCCTTCCGTCCCTATCGGCAGCATAGCCATCGAGCAGATGTATCCGCTTGATTTCGAGGAGTTTCTTCTAGCGATGGGATGCAGTCAGGACACTATTGACGGGATGCGGGAATATTTCCACGACAGAAAGCCGTTGAACGATTCCCTGCACAACTATATGCTCCGGCAGTTCAAGATCTATCTTTTGGTGGGAGGAATGCCCGACGCCATAAACAAGTTCATCAAGAGCCGTAACATCGCCCAAGTCCGTAAGATCCAACGGGACATACACTCCTTGTACAAGTTGGATGCGTCGCAATACGACGAGGAGAGGAAACTTGTCATCCGCAAGATCTATGACATGATTCCGTCCAACATGGAAAACAAGAAGAAGCGTGTCATCGTGAAGAACATCGAGCAGACCGCCGGCCACAAGCAGTTCAGCGACTACTCCGATGAGTTTGACTATCTGGTCAACTCCGGTGTTGCTCTCTCGGTCCAAGCCATCAGCAATCCGAAGTTCCCGCTGAAGGAGTCCGAGAGCAAGAATCTTATCAAACTATACCTCAGCGATGTAGGCATTCTGACTGACCTTCTTTACAGGACAAACATCAATGCGGTGCTTGGAGACGAACGCAGCGTCAATCTCGGCTCAGTCTATGAGTCTGTAGTGGCACAGGAGCTCCACGCCCACGGATTCACCCTGCACTACTACGACAACAAGCAGCGTGGAGAGGTTGATTTTCTGATTGATGACTACGACAATCTCACAGTCCTGCCCATCGAGGTCAAATCAGGCAAGGATTACAAGGTTCACAGCGCCCTGGACGCCTTCCTTGACACCCCCGACTACCACATCAAGAACGCCATAGTCCTAAGCAACGAACAAAACGTCCACAAGGAGCATGGCATCACCTACCTCCCCGTCTATTACGTGATGTTCCTAAAGCAAGACAACATCCCGGAAGAAGATCTCGTCATCCCGAATCCGACTTTGCAAGCCTAGTGGCGACCGTGGCACTTAGTAATCCTTAAAAAATAACTTGGTAATCTTT
>OLHG01001513.1_pt1 | contig 14120 bp, 9 predicted proteins | sample 1605971 | NCBI WGS metagenome assembly OLHG01 (sample SAMN03283289) | human gut metagenome | biome: human-associated habitat; material: feces | host: Homo sapiens | place: Peru | collected 2012 | reverse complement strand
GAAAAAGCGTTGCACACCATGCGCGAGCAGACCCAGCGGATGGAAGGGCTGGTGAAGCAATTGCTGACGCTGTCGAAAATAGAAGCCGCACCGACGCATTTGCTCAATGAAAAGGTTGATGTGCCGATGATGCTGCGCGTCGTTGAGCGCGAGGCTCAGACTCTGAGTCAGAAAAAACAGACATTTACCTTTGAGATAGATAACGGCCTCAAGGTGTCAGGCAACGAAGATCAGCTACGCAGTGCGATTTCGAACCTGGTCTATAACGCCGTGAATCATACGCCGGAAGGCACGCATATCACCGTACGCTGGCAGCGAGTGCCGCACGGTGCCGAATTTAGTGTTGAAGATAACGGACCGGGCATTGCACCGGAGCATATTCCGCGCCTGACCGAGCGTTTTTATCGCGTTGATAAAGCGCGTTCCCGGCAAACTGGTGGTAGCGGATTAGGGTTAGCGATCGTGAAACATGCGGTGAATCATCACGAAAGTCGCCTGAATATTGAGAGTACAGTAGGAAAAGGTACACGTTTCAGTTTTGTTATCCCGGAACGTTTAATTGCCAAAAACAGCGATTAATTCGCCTTTGTCATCTTTTATTGCCATAAGCCAGCCGATGCTGGCTTATTTTCTTTGCAGTCGAAATACGGGCGTTAGATTTTACAATGGTTGGTGATTTTTTGTTCGCATGATTAGCCATGTCTTTTTCACGGAAATAGTGTTTTATACTGGTTGGTGATTTCTTATCGCTATATACCTCTGGTTTTTAGATCCCTTCTTGCTTTAAAACGTTATAAGCGTTTAAATTGCGCTTCAGGTGCTGTCATACTGACTGCATTTACGCGGTAAATCGAAAAACTATTCTTCGCCGCGCCTGGTTGGGAGTATTTCCCGCTAAAATTGTTTAAATATACCGCTGTATCATCCCCAGGGATTGGCACAAAAATTTAACGTTACAACACCACATCCACAGGCAGTATGATTTATGACCCATCAATTAAGATCGCGCGATATCATCGCTCTGGGCTTTATGACATTTGCGTTGTTCGTCGGCGCAGGTAACATTATTTTCCCTCCAATGGTCGGCTTGCAGGCAGGCGAACACGTCTGGACTGCGGCATTCGGCTTCCTCATTACTGCCGTTGGCCTACCGGTATTAACGGTAGTGGCGCTGGCAAAAGTTGGCGGCGGTGTTGACAGTCTCAGCACGCCAATTGGTAAAGTCGCTGGCGTACTGCTGGCAACAGTTTGTTACTTGGCGGTGGGGCCGCTTTTCGCTACGCCGCGTACAGCTACCGTTTCTTTTGAAGTGGGCATTGCGCCGCTGACGGGTGATTCCGCGCTGCCGCTGTTTATTTACAGCCTGGTCTATTTCGCTATCGTTATTCTGGTTTCGCTCTATCCGGGCAAGCTGCTGGATACCGTGGGCAACTTCCTTGCGCCGCTGAAAATTATCGCGCTGGTCATCCTGTCTGTTGCCGCAATTATCTGGCCGGCGGGTTCTATCAGCACGGCGACTGAGGCTTATCAAAACGCTGCGTTTTCTAACGGCTTCGTCAACGGCTATCTGACCATGGATACGCTGGGCGCAATGGTGTTTGGTATCGTTATTGTTAACGCGGCGCGTTCTCGTGGCGTTACCGAAGCGCGTCTGCTGACCCGTTATACCGTCTGGGCTGGCCTGATGGCGGGTGTTGGTCTGACTCTGCTGTACCTGGCGCTGTTCCGTCTGGGTTCAGACAGCGCGTCGCTGGTCGATCAGTCTGCAAACGGCGCGGCTATTCTGCATGCTTACGTTCAGCACACCTTTGGCGGCGGCGGTAGCTTCCTGCTGGCGGCGTTAATCTTCATCGCCTGCTTGGTCACGGCAGTTGGCCTGACCTGTGCTTGTGCAGAATTCTTTGCCCAGTACGTACCGCTCTCTTATCGTACGCTGGTGTTTATCCTCGGCGGCTTCTCGATGGTGGTGTCTAACCTCGGCTTGAGCCAGCTGATTCAGATCTCTGTACCGGTGCTGACCGCCATTTATCCGCCGTGTATCGCACTGGTTGTATTAAGTTTTACACGCTCATGGTGGCATAATTCGTCCCGCGTGATTGCTCCGCCGATGTTTATCAGCCTGCTTTTTGGTATTCTCGACGGGATCAAAGCATCTGCATTCAGCGATATCTTACCGTCCTGGGCGCAGCGTTTACCGCTGGCCGAACAAGGTCTGGCGTGGTTAATGCCAACAGTGGTGATGGTGGTTTTGGCCATTATCTGGGATCGTGCGGCAGGTCGTCAGGTGACCTCCAGCGCTCACTAAATCACTGAACATTTGTTTTAACCACGGGGCTGCGATGCCCCGTGGTTTTTTATTGTGTTGATGGGTTAGGAATTGATGGAAAGTAAGAACAAGCTAAAGCGTGGGCTAAGTACCCGACACATACGCTTTATGGCACTGGGTTCAGCAATTGGCACCGGGCTGTTTTACGGTTCGGCAGATGCCATCAAAATGGCCGGTCCAAGCGTGTTGTTGGCCTATATTATCGGTGGTATCGCGGCGTATATCATTATGCGTGCGCTGGGGGAAATGTCGGTACATAACCCGGCAGCCAGCTCTTTCTCGCGTTATGCGCAGGAAAACCTCGGCCCGCTGGCAGGTTACATTACCGGCTGGACCTACTGCTTTGAAATCCTTATTGTCGCCATCGCCGATGTGACCGCTTTTGGTATCTATATGGGTGTCTGGTTCCCGACGGTGCCGCACTGGATTTGGGTACTGAGTGTGGTGCTGATCATTTGCGCCGTAAACCTGATGAGCGTGAAGGTATTCGGTGAGCTGGAATTCTGGTTCTCGTTCTTTAAAGTCGCCACCATCATCATCATGATTGTCGCCGGTTTCGGCATCATCATCTGGGGGATTGGCAACGGCGGGCAACCGACCGGTATTCATAACCTGTGGAGCAACGGCGGCTTCTTCAGTAACGGCTGGCTTGGTATGGTGATGTCGTTGCAAATGGTGATGTTTGCTTACGGTGGGATCGAAATTATCGGGATTACCGCCGGTGAAGCGAAAGATCCTGAGAAATCGATTCCGCGTGCGATTAACTCCGTGCCGATGCGTATTCTGGTGTTCTACGTCGGTACGCTGTTCGTCATTATGTCTATCTACCCGTGGAATCAGGTTGGCACTGCCGGTAGCCCGTTTGTGCTGACGTTCCAGCATATGGGCATTACCTTTGCCGCCAGCATTCTTAACTTTGTTGTGCTGACCGCTTCGCTGTCGGCAATTAACAGTGACGTATTTGGTGTAGGCCGTATGCTCCACGGTATGGCAGAGCAGGGCAGCGCGCCAAAAATTTTCAGCAAAACCTCGCGTCGCGGTATTCCGTGGGTTACGGTGCTGGTGATGACTACCGCGCTGCTGTTTGCGGTGTATCTGAACTACATCATGCCGGAAAACGTCTTCCTGGTGATCGCTTCGCTGGCAACCTTCGCCACGGTGTGGGTGTGGATTATGATCCTGCTGTCGCAAATCGCCTTCCGTCGCCGTTTGCCGCCAGAAGAAGTTAAGGCGCTGAAATTTAAAGTGCCGGGTGGGGTCGCAACCACCATCGGCGGTTTGATTTTCCTGCTCTTTATTATCGGGTTGATTGGTTATCACCCGGATACGCGTATCTCGCTGTATGTTGGTTTCGCGTGGATTGTTGTGCTGTTGATTGGCTGGATGTTTAAGCGCCGCCACGATCGTCAGCTGGCTGAAAACCAGTAATCCTTGCGTTCTGTAAGCCGGTTCAGGAGGAAATCCTGATCCGGCTATTCCGAAAGTTATCCGCCCCCGTCCTCCTCCCCCAAATATCCTTCAGATGATGAGTGATCCTGCATTAGGCTATGGCAAGGTGATCAGATTTTCATCACAGGGGAATTATGATGTTAAATGCATGGCATCTGCCGGTGCCCCCATTTGTTAAACAAAGCAAAGATCAACTGCTCATTACACTGTGGCTGACGGGCGAAGACCCACCGCAGCGCATTATGCTGCGTACAGAACACGATAACGAAGAAATGTCAGTACCGATGCATAAGCAGCGCAGTCAGCCGCAGCCTGGCGTCACCGCATGGCGGGCGGCGATCGATCTCTCCAGCGGACAACCTCGGCGGCGTTATAGTTTCAAATTGCTGTGGCACGATCGCCAGCGTTGGTTTACACCGCAAGGCTTCAGCCGAATGCCGCCAGCACGACTGGAGCAGTTTGCCATTGATGTACCGGATATCGGCCCACAATGGGCTGCGGATCAGATTTTTTATCAGATCTTCCCTGATCGTTTCGCCCGTAATCTTCCTCGTGAAGCTGAACAGGATCATGTCTATTACCATCACGCAGCCGGACAAGAGATCATATTGCGTGACTGGGATGAACCGGTCACGGCGCAGGCTGGCGGATCAACGTTCTATGGCGGCGATCTGGACGGGATAAGTGAAAAACTGCCGTATCTGAAAAAACTTGGCGTGACGGCGCTGTATCTCAATCCGGTGTTTAAAGCTCCCAGCGTACATAAATACGATACCGAGGATTATCGCCATGTCGATCCGCAGTTTGGCGGTGATGGGGCGTTGCTGCGTTTGCGACACAATACGCAGCAGCTGGGAATACGACTGGTGCTGGACGGCGTGTTTAACCACAGTGGCGATTCCCATGCCTGGTTTGACAGGCACAATCGTGGCACGGGGGGAGCTTGTCACAACCCCGAATCACCCTGGCGTGACTGGTACTCGTTTAGTGATGATGGCACGGCGCTCGACTGGCTGGGCTATGCCAGCTTGCCGAAGCTGGATTATCAGTCGGAAAGTCTGGTGAATGAAATTTATCGCGGGGAAGACAGTATTGTCCGCCACTGGCTGAAAGCGCCGTGGAATATGGATGGCTGGCGGCTGGATGTGGTGCATATGCTGGGGGAAGCGGGTGGGGCGCGCAATAATTTGCAGCACGTTGCCGGGATCACCGAAGCGGCGAAAGAAACCCAGCCGGATGCGTATATTGTCGGCGAACATTTTGGCGATGCACGGCAATGGTTACAGGCCGATGTGGAAGATGCCGCCATGAACTATCGCGGCTTCACATTCCCGTTGTGGGGATTTCTTGCCAACACCGATATCTCTTACGATCCGCAGCAAATTGACGCCCAAACCTGTATGGCCTGGATGGATAATTACCGCGCAGGGCTTTCTCATCAACAATTACGTATGTTTAATCAGCTCGACAGCCACGATACTGCGCGATTTAAAACGCTGCTCGGTCGGGATGTTGCGCGCCTGCCCCTGGCGGTGGTCTGGCTGTTCACCTGGCCTGGTGTACCGTGCATTTATTACGGTGATGAAGTGGGACTGGATGGCAAAAACGATCCGTTTTGCCGTAAGCCGTTCCCCTGGCAGGTGGAAAAGCAGGATTCGGCGTTATTCGCGCTGTACCAGCGAATGATTGCGCTGCGTAAGAAAAGTCAGGCGTTGCGTCGTGGCGGCTGTCAGGTGCTGTATGCGGAAGATAACGTGGTGGTATTTGTCCGCGTGCTGAATCAGCAGCGTGTACTGGTGGCAATTAACCGTGGCGAAGCCTGTGAAGTGGTGCTACCCGCGTCGCCGTTGCTTAATGTCGCGCAATGGCAACGCAAAGAAGGTCACGGGCAACTGACGGACGGGATTTTGGCTTTGCCTGCCATTTCGGCTACGGTGTGGATGAACTAAAGCATCTGTTTTATTTGTTACGTCGTTAGTCGCCAGCCCTGACACTACGCAGCGCAAAAAAGCTGCTCAATGTCAGGGCTGAATTTGTTAAATATTTGTCCCGATCGATATGAGCGATTTTTGGTATTCTTTGCCAATGATGTTATGTACAACATGCTCCAGGATAACCCTGTAGTGGAGCAAAGATATGACAATTTCAAATTCGAATTTATTGAAACCGTTTATTACTGGTGCTGAGTTGCCACCTTTTAAGGAGGATGTCTTTTCTAAAACAGAAGAACAATTTAAAAAAAGCACCCATGGCAAATCGCTTTTCATTTGCGGAAATGAAAACTTAGTAAACATTTCAGCGGAAAAAATCGATGAAATAAAAAATAGCAAAAATTTCTTTTCAAACGTTGTAAATATAATAATTTTACTCATTAAGTATCCTGATAAAATTCTGCCCATTCTTCATGGTTGTCCTGCAGAGTCCATCGAACTCATTAAGAATGCGAAACGAACGGGGCAATGGTCATATGAGATGACTGATAAGAACGGGCAGAATATTGAAGTGTCCTATATTTTCACTGATACCATAGATGATAAATCTGATGGAAAATTATGCTTAAAAATCTGTAACTCCTGCAACCAAAATGATTCTAGTACACATGAATATAAAATAGATCATCAACAGTTGAAAAATCACATAAGGCAACTTGAGGAGTGGGCCCTTCTTGAAAAGTTTTATGATAACAACGCTTATTATTCTAAACGTACAAAACAATTAGAGAAGAAAATTGCCAAAGCGGGGTTTATAACAGGGAAGGTTAATGCCGAGAAGTTTAATGTAAAAGAGTTTAAAGACGATATAACCTCGATGCTTTGTGAAAAGCCGCCCCTGCGTACACACCAGATTTCTTCATCCGGATACGTATCTGCAGATAAACTGCCCAAACTCTATGAGTTAAATTTGAAAGACGCGCAGAGAGATCTGAAAACAACACCGGTTGACATCGATGGTGTTAGTCTAAAATCAAAAACTCGGAAAAGAATTGCGGAAGAAATTGCGAAAAAAACTGCGGAAATAATTGCGAAACAAAATGCGAAGAGCATTGAGGAGAAGAATATTGAAAAAAACAAGAAAGAAACAAATCCTGAAGATAATTTTGTCTTAAAATTCTCACAGGAAGAAATCAATGAGATGCTCCTGGATTACAGCGACGAAGAACAAAAAAAATTAAGACCTTTTTTCACTAGTGATCACATCTATTGTTTGTTCGATGCTTTTAGTCAGTGTTTGCATAATGTTGCTCGTGATGGCAGTCCTCGGTATGCAGGTTTACTACAACAAATAGCATCCAAGTGTGCGATATTACAAGATTTTGATCAACAATTGTTCTGGCGCACGTTTTCAGGAGGAGTCTTCCATCGACGTATCTCTGTGAACAGCGAGCCAGAAAAGACAGATGTATGGCGATTCAGTACACAATTTGATTTTCCACATATAAATGACAACGGAGAGTTGTCCAGAACGGTACTCATGTTCGAGGGGGTTGCTGAAAGCAACTTTAAAGATATCGCCAATCATTCCAGCGAATGTTTTTCTTACAGTTGTTATGCCGCTCCGCTGGATGCGAATGCTAAAAAATAGTGACGCCGGAACTTGAAGTTTCAGAGCGCCTTGCGTGACGCCTGCGCCATCATCCGCGGATAAAACTGCCAGAAGCGGGTTTCGAGAGCATCGTAATGGGCGTCTAAATCGTACCAGGAGTCACGCAGGGCATCCAGACGTGGGCGACGGCTTGCCATGCCGTTTAACACGCTCTGGATGAAATCCATATCGCGATAGCGCACCAACCACTGCTCTGACCATAAGTAGTTGTTCAGATTGATAAAGCGTGGCGGTGAGTCTGGAAGAATAGTCATCACTTGCTCCCGGGCATAACAGGTAAATTCCTGTAGCGGAAAATCGGGCGACAGCTGCGACCAGTGGCGGGACAGAAAGTGATCCCACATCACATCCAGCGTAATAGGCGCGACACGGCGCGTTTCATTACGAAACCACTCCCGCGCTTCGCGGACTTCCGGCAGATTGTCGGTTAACACATCGATACGCCGATGCATATGAATGCCAGCCACGACGTCGGGCGGAAAACTTTCTTCAGGATTTCCGCGTACGAAATCAGCCAGTAAATTGCCGGAAAGCGAGCTTTCCGCGAGATGGGCTAAATGCAGGTGAGCTAAAAAATTCATCGATTATATTCTATCCAAAGGGGGGTAAAGGTTGCAGGGAGAGCGCCCCGGCACTAGACTACCCGCCTCTTATTTTAGTCTGAGTCAGTGTCATGCGCGTTACCGATTTCTCTTTTGAATTGCCCGAATCCCTGATTGCCCACTATCCCATGCCTGAACGCAGTAGCTGTCGTTTACTGTCGCTGGACGGGCCGACGGGCGCGCTGACGCACGGTACTTTCACCGATTTACTCGATAAGCTCAACCCCGGCGATCTTCTGGTTTTTAATAATACCCGCGTGATCCCGGCGCGTCTGTTTGGGCGTAAAGCCAGCGGCGGCAAGATTGAAGTGCTGGTTGAGCGGATGCTCGACGACAAACGCATTCTTGCGCATATTCGCGCCTCGAAAGCGCCAAAACCTGGCGCAGAACTGCTGCTGGGCGATGACGAAAGTATTAACGCAACAATGACCGCGCGCCACGGCGCACTGTTTGAAGTCGAATTTAATGATCAACGTTCGGTGCTGGATATTCTCAACAGCATCGGCCATATGCCGCTGCCGCCGTACATCGACCGTCCGGACGAAGATGCAGACCGCGAACTTTATCAAACGGTTTATAGCGAAAAACCCGGCGCGGTAGCAGCACCGACCGCCGGACTGCACTTTGACGAACCTTTGCTGGAAAAATTACGCGCCAAAGGCGTGGAGATGGCGTTTGTGACGTTGCACGTTGGTGCGGGCACCTTCCAGCCGGTGCGCGTCGACACCATTGAAGATCACATCATGCACTCGGAATACGCTGAAGTGCCGCAGGATGTGGTAGACGCGGTACTGGCGGCGAAAGCGCGCGGTAACCGGGTGATTGCGGTTGGCACCACCTCAGTACGTTCGCTGGAAAGTGCGGCTCAGGCAGCGAAAAACGATCTCATTGAACCGTTCTTTGACGATACCCAAATCTTTATCTATCCGGGCTTCCAGTACAAAGTGGTCGATGCGCTGGTGACGAACTTCCACCTTCCGGAATCGACGCTGATTATGCTGGTTTCGGCATTTGCTGGTTATCAACACACCATGAATGCCTATAAAGCGGCGGTAGAAGAGAAATATCGCTTTTTTAGTTACGGTGATGCGATGTTTATCACGTACAATCCGCAGGCAATTAATGAGCGCGTTGGGGAGTAATTCCGCGGCGCTGGTTTAAACGTTGGACTGTTTTTCTGACGTAGTGGAGAAAAAATGAAATTTGAACTGGACACCACCGACGGTCGCGCACGCCGTGGCCGCCTGGTCTTTGATCGTGGCGTAGTGGAAACGCCTTGTTTTATGCCTGTTGGCACTTACGGCACCGTAAAAGGGATGACGCCGGAAGAAGTTGAAGCCACTGGCGCGCAAATTATCCTCGGCAACACCTTCCACCTGTGGCTGCGCCCGGGCCAGGAAATCATGAAACTGCACGGCGATCTGCACGATTTTATGCAGTGGAAAGGACCAATCCTTACCGACTCCGGCGGCTTCCAGGTTTTCAGCCTTGGTGATATTCGTAAAATCACCGAACAGGGTGTTCACTTCCGTAACCCGATCAACGGCGACCCGATTTTCCTCGACCCGGAAAAGTCGATGGAGATTCAGTACGATCTTGGTTCGGATATCGTCATGATCTTTGATGAGTGTACGCCGTATCCTGCTGACTGGGATTATGCAAAACGCTCCATGGAGATGTCTCTGCGTTGGGCGAAGCGTAGCCGTGAGCGTTTTGACAGTCTCGGAAACAAAAATGCGCTGTTTGGTATCATTCAGGGCAGTGTTTACGAAGATTTACGTGATATTTCTGTTAAAGGTCTGGTAGATATCGGTTTTGATGGCTACGCTGTCGGCGGTCTGGCTGTGGGTGAGCCGAAAGCAGATATGCACCGCATTCTGGAGCATGTATGCCCGCAAATTCCGGCAGACAAACCGCGTTACCTGATGGGCGTTGGTAAACCAGAAGACCTGGTTGAGGGCGTACGTCGCGGTATCGATATGTTTGACTGCGTAATGCCAACCCGCAACGCCCGAAATGGTCATTTGTTCGTGACCGATGGCGTGGTGAAAATCCGCAATGCGAAGTATAAGAGCGATACTGGCCCACTCGATCCTGAGTGTGATTGCTACACCTGTCGCAATTATTCACGCGCTTACTTGCATCATCTCGACCGTTGCAACGAAATATTAGGCGCGCGACTCAACACCATTCATAACCTTCGTTACTACCAGCGTTTGATGGCGGGTTTACGCAAGGCTATTGAAGAGGGTAAATTAGAGAGCTTCGTAACTGATTTTTACCAGCGTCAGGGGCGAGAAGTACCACCTTTGAACGTTGATTAATATTAATAATGAGGGAAATTTAATGAGCTTTTTTATTTCTGATGCGGTAGCGGCAACGGGTGCACCGGCGCAAGGTAGCCCGATGTCTTTGATTTTGATGCTGGTGGTATTCGGTCTGATTTTCTATTTCATGATCCTGCGTCCACAGCAGAAGCGCACCAAAGAACACAAAAAGCTGATGGACTCCATCGCTAAAGGTGATGAAGTGCTGACGAACGGTGGCCTGGTCGGTCGCGTAACCAAAGTAGCGGAAAACGGCTACATTGCTATCGCACTGAATGACACCACTGAAGTAGTTATTAAACGTGACTTCGTAGCTGCCGTTCTGCCGAAAGGCACCATGAAGGCGCTGTAATTAAAATTTTTCCCTAAGGGAATTGCCGTGTTAAACCGTTATCCTTTGTGGAAGTACGTCATGCTGATCGTGGTGATTGTCATCGGTCTGCTGTATGCGCTTCCCAACCTGTTTGGTGAGGATCCGGCTGTTCAGATCACTGGTGCGCGCGGAGTCGCCGCCAGTGAGCAAACGCTGATCCAGGTCCAGAAAACGTTACAAGAAGAAAAAATAACTGCTAAGTCTGTGGCACTGGAAGAGGGCGCTATTCTTGCGCGCTTCGACTCCACTGACACCCAGCTGCGCGCTCGTGAAGCATTAATGGGCGTTATGGGTGACAAATACGTCGTGGCGCTTAATCTTGCCCCGGCAACGCCGCGCTGGCTGGCAGCCATTCATGCTGAGCCGATGAAGCTCGGCCTTGACCTGCGTGGCGGCGTTCACTTCCTGATGGAAGTGGATATGGACACCGCGCTTGGCAAACTCCAGGAACAAAATATCGATAGCCTGCGCAGCGACCTGCGCGAAAAAGGCATCCCGTATACCACCGTTCGTAAAGAAAACAACTACGGCCTGAGCATCACTTTCCGCGATGCTAAAGCTCGTGATGAAGCCATTGCGTATCTGAGCAAGCGCCATCCGGACCTGGTGATTAGCAGCCAGGGCAGCAACCAGCTGCGTGCGGTAATGAGCGATGCTCGTCTGAGTGAAGCGCGTGAATATGCGGTGCAGCAGAACATCAATATCCTGCGTAACCGTGTAAACCAACTTGGCGTGGCGGAGCCGGTGGTTCAGCGTCAGGGTGCTGACCGTATCGTTGTTGAACTGCCAGGTATTCAGGACACTGCGCGTGCGAAAGAGATTCTGGGTGCGACGGCAACGCTGGAATTCCGCCTGGTAAACACCAACGTTGATCAGGCCGCTGCGGCATCCGGTCGCGTACCGGGCGACTCTGAAGTGAAACAGACCCGCGAAGGTCAGCCGGTTGTGCTGTACAAACGCGTAATTCTGACCGGTGACCATATCACCGACTCCACTTCCAGCCAGGACGAATACAACCAGCCGCAGGTTAACATCTCGCTCGATAGCGCGGGTGGTAACATCATGTCTAACTTCACCAAGGACAACATCGGCAAACCGATGGCAACCCTGTTTGTGGAGTACAAAGACAGCGGTAAGAAAGATGCAAACGGTCGTGCGGTTCTGGTGAAACAGGAAGAGGTGATTAATATCGCCAACATCCAGTCTCGTCTGGGTAACAGCTTCCGTATTACTGGCATCAATAACCCAAGCGAAGCGCGTCAGCTTTCACTGCTGCTGCGTGCCGGTGCGTTGATCGCGCCGATTCAGATTGTTGAAGAACGTACCATTGGCCCAACCCTGGGTATGCAGAACATTGAGCAGGGGCTGGAGGCTTGCCTTGCCGGTCTGCTGGTTTCTATTCTGTTCATGATCATCTTCTATAAGAAGTTTGGTCTGATTGCGACCAGTGCTCTGATTGCCAACTTGATCTTGATTGTCGGTATTATGTCGCTGTTGCCAGGCGCAACGCTGAGTATGCCAGGTATCGCGGGTATCGTCTTAACCCTTGCGGTAGCGGTCGATGCGAACGTACTGATCAACGAACGTATTAAAGAAGAGTTGAGCAACGGACGTACTGTTCAACAGGCAATTGATGAAGGTTATCGTGGCGCATTCAGTTCCATCTTCGATGCGAACATCACCACGCTGATTAAAGTCATCATCCTGTACGCAGTGGGTACCGGGGCAATTAAAGGGTTCGCGATTACTACCGGTATCGGTGTGGCGACGTCGATGTTTACCGCGATTGTCGGTACGCGTGCCATCGTAAACCTGCTATATGGCGGCAAGCGCGTCAAGAAGCTGTCAATCTGAGGAGTGCGATGTGGCACAGGAATATACTGTTGAACAACTAAACCACGGCCGTAAAGTCTATGACTTTATGCGCTGGGACTACTGGGCTTTCGGCATCTCTGGTCTGCTGTTAATCGCCGCTATCGTTATTATGGGCGTGCGCGGCTTTAACTGGGGGCTGGATTTCACCGGTGGTACGGTTATCGAAATTACGCTCGAAAAACCGGCTGAAATTGACGTAATGCGTGATGCATTGCAAAAAGCCGGTTTTGAAGAGCCGATGCTGCAAAACTTTGGTAGCAGCCACGACATCATGGTCCGTATGCCGCCTGCTGAAGGCGAAACCGGCGGTCAGGTGCTGGGCAGCCAGGTTCTGAAGGTGATTAACGAATCCACCAATCAGAATGCGGCAGTGAAGCGTATTGAGTTCGTCGGTCCGAGCGTGGGGGCAGACCTTGCGCAAACCGGTGCGATGGCGTTGATGGCGGCGCTGCTGTCTATCCTCGTGTACGTTGGTTTCCGCTTTGAGTGGCGACTGGCGGCAGGGGTTGTTATTGCGCTGGCGCACGACGTTATCATTACGCTGGGTATTTTGTCGTTATTCCATATCGAGATTGACCTGACCATTGTGGCATCGTTGATGTCGGTTATCGGTTACTCGCTTAACGACAGTATCGTGGTATCGGACCGTATTCGTGAAAACTTCCGCAAGATCCGTCGCGGTACGCCTTACGAAATCTTTAACGTGTCCTTGACCCAGACGCTGCACCGTACCTTGATCACATCCGGTACTACCTTGATGGTTATCCTGATGCTGTACCTCTTCGGTGGTCCGGTACTGGAAGGCTTCTCGCTGACCATGCTTATCGGTGTTTCCATCGGTACTGCATCTTCCATCTATGTGGCATCTGCGCTGGCTCTGAAACTGGGTATGAAGCGCGAACACATGTTGCAGCAGAAAGTGGAAAAAGAAGGGGCGGATCAGCCGTCAATTCTGCCTTAATCAAGTTTCAGCTGATGTTGAAAATCCCGGTCAGAAGATCGGGATTTTTTTTGATGTAAGGTGATTGCGAAAATCCCCGCATCTTGGGAAACTGCGCGTAACCCTACATTTCATCCTGGTAACTTTTTCATGGCTATCATCCCAAAAAACTATGCGCGGTTAGAAAGCGGCTATCGCGAAAAAGCATTAAAAATCTATCCGTGGGTCTGCGGTCGCTGTTCCCGCGAGTTTGTTTATTCCAACCTGCGTGAACTTACCGTTCACCACATTGATCACGACCATACTAATAACCCGGAAGATGGCAGTAACTGGGAATTACTTTGTCTCTATTGCCACGATCATGAGCATTCGAAATACACCGAAGCGGATCAGTATGGTACGACCGTTATCGCAGGGGAAGATGCGCAGAAAGATGTCGGTGAAGCGAAGTACAACCCATTCGCTGATTTGAAAGCGATGATGAACAAGAAGAAGTGATAAAAAATGCCGGATATGAAATCCGGCATTCTCACAATTAGAAGTTGTAACCTACTACCAGATAACCACCCCAGCCGGTAGAGCGAACGTTGAAGTTGCCGTTGCCGAAGTTCAGTTCTGCATCGTC
>OLHG01001510.1_pt1 | contig 14155 bp, 12 predicted proteins | sample 1605971 | NCBI WGS metagenome assembly OLHG01 (sample SAMN03283289) | human gut metagenome | biome: human-associated habitat; material: feces | host: Homo sapiens | place: Peru | collected 2012 | reverse complement strand
TTTCTTGCGGGGCATGGAAGACCAGCCGTTGTTGGATCATAGGAGTCGGGGACGATGACTTTTAAGACAGTCTCCCCCGATGCGCTTCAAAGCCATTTTGAGGGCTTCTAAAGGATACGTGGCCTCCAGCGTAGGCCCGACACTCCAGCCAACGATTTCCTCCGTATAGGCATCCAGAATAAGGGATAGATAGCAGAATAAGTAGTGATTGGCATCCAGCCATATGATGATGTACGTAATATCACTTACCCACAGTTGGTTGGGGACCGTCGGGATAAAGTCCTTGATCAGATTGGGGTAAGTGAGGAGTCCGTGGCACGCGGCTTCCGCACCTTTAATCGCACCTTCAAGTTATGCTTGTTTATGATATCTGCGAACCAATCGCGCCCGATGGGATTATTTCCTTGGAAGTCGCGACGGTACATATGCCAGAGCTTGATTCCACCGATTCCCGGGTCCTTCGACCGGATGTCCTTAATGTATTCCAAAGCAAAGGCTTCCCGGGCCACAGGGGTCAGAACCTTTGATTGTCATGTTTGTAATATGCCTGCTTTGATATGCCAAACAGCTCGCAAAGAAGTTGAACTTCATATCGTTTGGGGTCCTTCGCGTGCAGGTTCATCACTGCTTGGCGCCAGCTTTTTTTCTGATTTGGATGTTGAACTTGGCTTCAGCCACATTGATGAGTTCATCATACGCCTCGGCCTTGATTTCCGCCTTGTTAAGCTGTGCCCGCAGTTTCTTGAGCTCGGCTTGAAGTTCCTAGACGTCACGCAGAAGATCCTCTTGCTGGACCTCGGACGACTGGGCCTGTGCCTTTTTGACTGCTTTAACTCGTTTCATGGATGTTACTTGCGGGTTTTCCTCACGGCTCTTTCATTTAAAACATGTTTTCATGTTCAAGAATGCTGCTATTTTATAGCGAGTGATCAGGCGTTTTTATGTGTGGTGAAAACATTGTCGAATAACAGTCTAAGTCTCTAATTTTTAATAAAATAAGTGTAATAAAAATTCGGTCAAGTGACAGATTATTTGTAGACTTCAAAGTCTAACTATCAAATAGTTACGCAAAAATGAAGTCACTTGACTAAGTAAATCATCCGGCCGGCGCATGTGCGTCACACCGAGCGCTAAAGTTACAAAATAAATCTAAATTCCAAGGCAGCATTCTGAACGAACTGATGGAATTCGCATCATCTGTCCCCGATTTCCGTAGGTTGGGTAAGGGGAACATCAAGCACTGTCTGGACGACAGCATAATGCTGCTGATGCTGGGACGGGCATACGGATGCGTCGGACGCGCCGATATAATAGAATTCGGCAGGCATAATCTCAACAAATTCCGCAAAATTGGAATGCTCTTGAACGGTGTGCCGTCGGAGGCGACGCTGTGTCGCATTGAAAACGGGATGGACGAGACTGCCTTGGCCGACAGGATGCAGGAATTCGCACAGATTTACCAAGCGAAACTACTGAAGGACAGCGGTATGGAGATAATCTGCGTGGATGGTAAGGCCGAGCGCGGCACCGTACTGGAGAACGGCTGCAATCCGGACATCGTATCGGCATATTCTCCTTCCATAGGCATCACTTTGGCCACGGAGGCCTATCAGGAAAAGAGCAACGAGATAAAGGCCGTGCCTCTCCTTGTCGACAAGCTGGACATGACGGGGAAGATACTCTCTGCCGATGCCATGTCAATGCAGAAAGACATCATCGACTGCATCAGAAAGAAGGGAGGAGACTTCCTGATAGAGCTCAAGGCCAACCAGTGGGCGCTGTTCTACGGGGTGGAGGACGGGTTCAGAAATAAAACGCCGCAATTGGGCGCCATAGTGCGCACGCACTGGTCCATCGAAAGCATGCATTGGGGACTGAACATCAATCTCCTGCAAGACAAGATCAAACGACGTACGAGCAAGGCTGCGCACAATCTCGATACAAGGAGGGTGACCAAAAAGTGTTTTTTCACCCTCCCTGTGGGCCTCCTATCCCCCGCAGACTGGCGTCTGCGACCCCTATTAGGGGTATCTCGCGCTCACGCGCGGTCCCTTCGGGACTTTTCAGTCAGCCCCTCTCCATTTGGAGAAGGCTCCGAAAAAGAAGGCAGACAGGAGAAAAGGAATGGCCGAGATTATGAGACACATCTCTGCAAGTTTTACGAAACTCATCAACTTTTTATGACAAAATGAAAAAATGAGATTTTGACAGAAGGATAAATCGTTCATACACAATATAAAACATTACCCGACTCGATAGCCGAACCGGGTAAGGGAATCTATATTCTCTGATTCATCTTAAATGAAAGAGCCGTGCTTTGTGGATGATCCTGTCGAGGCAAGTTTCTGCAATGAGTTCATTTTTGAAGAGAGCATACCAGTCAGATACAGGCAGTTGGCTGGCAATGATTAGTGCCTTTTTGCCATAACAATCATCCAGGATTTGTTCAAAGTCGTTTTGGAACTGCCCTTCAATAGGCTTCATGCCAAAGTTATCTATGATTATAAGGTCATAGCGAGTCATTTTTTCAAAGAACCGGAGTTCTTTTCCCTCCAGACGAGCAAGTCTCATTTGGTCGGAGAGACGTTGCATAGTGAAGTAAGATACCTTGTAACCCTGTCTGCAGGCTTTGTCGCCAAGTGCATTTGCAAGATAAGTCTTGCCAGGAAGAGAAGAAAGAAGCCCAGGTACGTGTCGACAACAAAGTACAGGCTCAAGCAGAAGGGTATCAACGTGTGTTGGGATGAACTTATGAGGATAATGAGCTCCTGGCAGAGGGTTACGATGGTAGCCGAACAGGCCAACGGGCATGTCCTCAAGTTGCGACGCAGTACCGCGCCGGAAACAAGGCTGTCAGAGCTACAAGACTGCGCTGGAAATCTCACCGTTGCCAGTTGCTCAATAAAATCTGTGTAGCTCCAGAAGCAACCTCCCCAAAAGACACGTCTTCAAAATCAGGAGGTTAGTGGCTTATTTGCAGCAATGTGGGTTAATGTGTAATTTTGGGGTGTAATGCGCTGATTTCCATCAGCTCTGCTGCAATAGCAGGGCTACCAAGGCGCATCATGCTGTCATCATCCTTCGCGTTAGAAAGAAGATTCAGGCTTCCATACCAAACCAACGTGTCATCAATCACGGCGTAGCGCTCGTAGCAATTATTCTGCAGGACAACCCTGACTCCTGTTTCGCTTAGGGTTCGAATCAATTGCGAATGATGGTCTCTTCCGTCTTCCGGATATTCGTCGGGAGAGAGGGTGAAGACGGTGACGAAAACGCCCGTTCTTGATAGCGTTTCGTACCAGGAGCATAACCACGTTACACTCCTGGTAGCCAAATAAGGGCTTGAGATAATCACTCTTGCCTTAGCGCTTAATACATCCTTTCCAAATATATTCCAATAGTTGCCACTATCAAAGATGGAATTGGATACAATCTGCTTGTCAACAACTTCCGCACAGACATCAAAACCTATCTTCCGATAAGTTCTCAGACGTTTGTGATACATCCGCTCCAGTTTTGGAATATGCTGGTCAATGTAATCAAAGATGATTACATCTTTCTTCCCTTCATAATCCCTGTTCAGGCGGCCGACATACTGCTCCACATTACCCTCGAACGAAATCGGCATCGTCAAGAGCAGAGTGTCCAGCCGAGGATAATTGAATCCCTCGCCAATGTACTGACCGATTGCGACGACAATCAAGGTTTCACCCCTCCCGACTGCCAGCATTTTCTCCCGAATAGTAGCCCTTTCTTTCAAACTGCCCCCGCCTCGTAGCAAGAAGATATGATTAGCTGCACCCTGTAACTTTTCATACAGCACCTGCGCATGCTCCCGAGACTTCGTCATAACCAGCGGCGTCCGTCCTTTCTTAACGCAGTCTATAGTATCTGCCACAATCTGGAGATTGCGAATCTCACTTTTTCGGACCAGATCGAAGCAGTCAGAAATATGCCGGTTCTCATTATCATCCAAATCGACAATCTTGGTGAAACGCGGATACACAAAATGACCGATCCCCTGTTTCTCTGCCCTGTCTTTCGCCGTGTACTTGTGACGGACCGGGCCGAATTGCATGAATATCTTCCTGGCCTGTCCGTCCATCCGCGTGGCAGTAGCAGTCATTCCGTAAACGTATTTTGCAGTGACAGCCCGCAATACACTCTCGTACGTATATGCGGCAGAATGATGGCATTCATCCATGATAACCATGCCGTAATTCTGAACGATCGGATTGATGTCGTCATTCCTCCCCAGCGACGTTATCATCGCTATATCTACAATTCCGCCAGACGCGTCTTTCTGGGAAGATAAGATACCTATGACGGAATCACGCAGTTTGACCCTCCCTTTAGGGGTAGTGTATGTTGGAAACGGCTCATTGATAGATAGGAACTTGCTCAAGTCTCTGATCCAATTATGCATGATTTCAACGGTATGAACCAGAATCAGCGTATTAACTTTCCTTTGGGCAATCAGATAGGCGCCTACAACCGTCTTTCCGAAAGCTGTCGTTGCTGAGAGGATACCATTCTCATAAAAAAGCATCCGCTCGGCCGCCTGTGCCTGTTCTGGGTAGAGGTCTCCGTTGAAAGAGACATCGATAGACCTCCCAGCTTGTCGTTTGTCCGTAAGAGAGTAAGATATTTCAGCCTCATCCAGAAGCACCTTTAAATCATCCAAACATCCCCTGGGAATCACGATATAATTACCATCATCGTAACCAGAGTACACAATTCGGGGCGTATTCTGGTTCGAAACGCCCAGTTTCAGGTTCAGATAGAACTGTGAATTTGAAAACGCTGCTATTCTCCGTATCCCATTCTGGATTCTTGGTTTCAGATTCCGTTTGTCTATATACAATCCATCCGAAAGGGAAATGCTCAACTCTCCCGTAACATCGTTTCGATTGAAATGACCAAACGACTTGCGGGGGGTTCTTCCGAACAAAAGCGGGGTGTCTACCACCTCCGTATCCACAGAATCATTTTGGAAAATGCTCATGGCCTCTTCAGCAGGGCGCCATTCTGCCGTAAGACGGTCTATCTCTGCTTCTGACAACTTCTTTGTGGACAGCAAACGCTCCCATTGATCCCGGTAAGGATACCAAGCACTATCTACGAAGGCACTGTTTCCGTTTTTTAGCGCCTTCCCCTGAAGCGGAAGAGCGACCATATTTCCTATCTTCCTCTCCGGCAGGAAATCCTGCATTGGCAGCATCCGGTCGAAGAACGAGAAATCTTTCATACTCACCGACTCAGCCCCCTTTACAATCAAGGCTTCGCCGAATCGCCTTGCTTTGGCCGCTTGAATGGCTTCGGAAAAGAAGATCCACACGTGCGCACCTCGCCCCGACCTGGACCGTTCCACCAAGGCATCAATCCCATTCTGCTCACAAATTTTGCGCATCGCATCCACCTCCTGTTGCCAGTCTTTCGATGGCTTAACATCTTCATCTACGTGATTGTCAAAATCGAAGACCATGAACCAGCAAGTCCCATCAGGAAAGAGAGGATACAACCCTATCACATCTGAACAATCCTCCTTCTCCCCCTTCAAATGATTCAGGATAGCAGGAATGGTCAGTTTCGTGTAATTTTGGTTCGGGCACTCCCGACATTTGACCTTTTCCCCATTCCGTTTCGGACAAACGCCATACTTCCAGAAATTGTCGCACTGGGTGAAATACCCTTTCTTCGCTGACCGCTGCGAAAAGACATCCTTTCGTCCACGGAACATGGAATAGAATGAAATGGCATGTTCCCGCGTCAATTCAGGAAAAACAATCTCATTATCTTGGGTGGTAGCCAGAGATTCTCTATAAGCCTGATAATCGTAAGGGATACCATTAATATCCAGGAGATGCCGTAAATAGAGAATCTCCTGTTTCTGATCCTGGATTATCAAATTGTCCATATTGAACTGCTTGTCAAATACAAAGGTAAACATTTTGCCGATATGCTCCGGTAAATTCAATTGAAAGAGGTCAAAGCCAGTTCGCTCCACCAAAGCTCCGCTCACTCGTTTTGGTGCCGTCCTCCGGGGCACAATGCGCCCCTCCTAACTCCACTTTTGCCAACTCAACTGCGAGACTCTTCCTTCCTGATCCATGACTATGAATCCGTCTTGGGCCTTGCACTGGATTCCTACCAGCTTCATATGCGGTACATACTGATAGATACCGTAACCGGCTACCGGTCGCTGATAATCCTGTAGCACGTACTCGACAAACGTCCTGTCGGCGTCCTTGCAGAGAATAATGCCCACCGGCGCATTCTCCCACTCCAGGCGGTCATCGTCGTCAATGACGTGCAAATAGTGGGACAATTGCCCCAGATAGTTGGGCTTGAACTTGCCCTTTTTGATTTCCACGACCACGGTTGCACGAAGGATGCGATTGAAAAACAACAGGTCCACCCAATGATCGTGTCGTAGCTTGTCGTAATGCACCTGACTGCCGGAAAAGGTGAATCCCTTGCCGAAAGTCATAATGAAGTTCTTGACGTTGTTGACAATCTCCTTCTCGATGACGCGCTCATCAATATCCTCGTCTCACTCCCAGCTGCTCTACATTGATAAAATCCAGCAGGTACTCGTCCTTGAACATCTGAATGGCGCGGAAAGCCTGCTTGCTATCGGAGATGGTCTTGGTGAAATTATTGGGCATCTTACCCTGGTTGTGGTAAGCCTCTTCATCAATTTTACGTCCCAATGCTTCGTGGCTCAGACGCAGGTCTGCCGCGAACTGGATATAAAACTTTCGCTCTTCCTCTGTTTTTACTTTTGACAATATGAGAACGTGATGGGAGAAACTGATGCTGAAAAATGCAGCCAGAGGAATCCCCAACAATGCCGCTGGTACCAGATTCGTGTCCAGCGGTAATTTGGCAGACGCGTCTGCCAAATTAGAGTCCAATGTGCTCCATTGCTAGTTGTTTGAAATGAACCGACCTATACCGTAGTACAACACCAGTTGTTCTTGGGAAAGATGTTTCCGCCCGAACGATGGTAGCAGTCACGGATGTAGGCTGCGCCATAGACATCGCCCGCCAGTTCGCAGGTGCCGTCAATACAGAGAAGTCCACAAAGCGTGGAGCTAGTACATTGTAACATCTAAATGTTGTATAAAACTAAAATAATTGTATCTTTGTCGTATCACATACAGCACGATACGATTATGCCTGTTCAGAAGTACGAGGTGAGCTTGTCTGCAGAGGAGCGCAAACAGCTGACCAAGATTGTGAAGTCCGGCAATATGCCGGCGAGAACCATCCTGCGGGCCAACATCCTTCTTGCGGTGGACAGGAATGGGAAACAGCTTATGACTGTGCAAGAGGCTGCCATAGCCTTCAACACGTCTGCCACTACAGTCCAGAACGTCAGGACTCGTTATGGGGAGAATGGACTCGACGCAACCATTCAGCGAAAGAAACGGAAGACACCGCCAGTAGAGGCCAAGGTTACCGGAGACGTCGAGGCTCATATCATAGCTCTCGCCTGCGGAGATCCTCCCAAGGGATATGCCAAGTGGACGCTTCGTCTTCTTGCCGACAGGTCGGTCAAACTGGGGTATGTAGAATCTATATCTCATACGCAGGTCGGCCGCATTCTAAAAAAAACGAGTACAAGCCTCATCTGAAGAAGTGCTGGTGCATACCAGCCAGCCATAACGCGGCTTTCGTCGCAGCGATGGAGGACATCCTCGAGGTGTACAGCCGTCCATATGATGCCAAACACCCTGTCGTATGTATGGACGAGAAACCTGTTCAGCTTCTGGCAGAAGCAATGGATGTCTTTACTTCCATCAGTACAGGTGTAAGATACGAGGACAACGAATATGTGAGGAATCCGCAGCACCTGCAGTATCTTCCTTTTCACGGACCCCCTGGCCGGATGGCGTGAGGCTGTAGCAAAGCGGCAGAGAACCAGAGCTGACTGGGCAGAACGCATCAAGTGGTTGCTTGACGAGAGATACCCAGATGTCGAGCAGGTCGTACTTGTATGTGACAATCTCAATACTCACAATATCGCATCCCTTTACGAGGCGTTTGAACCGGCGGAGGCTCTCCGCTTGGCAAAGCGTCTTGAAACACACCACACTCCCAAGCATGGCAGCTGGCTTGACATAGCTGAGATTGAACTCTCTGCTCTCGGGAACCAATGTCTGGCAAAAAGGCGCATAAACAGTGTCGAAAAACTTAACGAGGAACTTTCGTCTTGGCATACCGAGCGAAACGACGGTCAAAAGAGTGTGAATTGGCAGTTTAAAACAGCCGATGCTCATACCAAGCTGAAACACCTCTATCCTATATTGAACTTTTAAGTGTTACAAAGTACTAGAAGGGAACTTTCTTCTTGGCATATCGAGCGAAACGACGGTCAGAAGAGTGTGAACTGGCAGTCCAAGACAGCCGATGCTCGTACCAAGCTAAAGCACCTCTATCCTATATTGAACTTTTAAGTGTTACAAAGTACTAGTATATACTTTACGTCGCGCTTTCGGCATAACTAACGATGGAGAGGCACTTAATTAAATCACTCTTTTCTGTGAAAAAGCCGACATTAGCAATCTCATTCCCCAAGTGGTCACAAGAATCATAACGAAACAAATGGCCGAGATGACAAAACCATGCTCCGGATATCGACTGAAGAGACTGACTTGAACGTATACAAATGGGAAGTGGATGAGATATAGCGGAAAAGAGAGTTCCCCGGCCACCTTGCATAACTTGCTCAATGCGGATGGTATGCACGCGCTCTGCGCCAGGAGCAAGACCATCGGAAGTACGAAAAGAATGCTGACAAGTTCGTATATACCGTTTATTAGAGGGATCTCTGGCACAAGGCGAGGCATGCAAAGGACAGTAATGAGAAGGATGGCAGCAAGGTATGGACCGCCGGTAATATGGACCCTAAAATCCAGCCTCTTGATTAACATTCCTGCGAGGAAAGGATAGGAAAGCCTAACAATGGCAATGTAGGCGTCAGGAAGGGTCGAAGTCCAGCCTCCGATAACAGTATAGGCTTTTTCCCCGCGCTCCCCATATACTGATAGGAGATTCAGATTTAGTGTAAGATCTACCACAAGAAGTCCGGCTAAGAGGGTCAAAAAGGCCAATGTTTTTTTTCCAAACTTCCGGAGGAATAACGCATAACAGATGTTGGCTATATATTCGTAGAACAAAGTCCATTGTGGGCTGTTAAGACAAAACATTTCGTCCCATCCCCTAATGTCCAGCGCACTGGGTGCTGGAATTAGAAGACATCCAAGCACGAATACGGTCAGTATCTTCCACCACGGTGCACTACCCAAAAGAGGAAAAGCATCACAAGGTTCGAAGATCAGCAACGCCAATCCAATGACAGATCCAGCAATGACCATAGGATGGAGCCGCCGAATCCGCCGACTGGCGAAAGCGGCCAGGTTCATTGAATCCCATCGGACGTCATAGGCGTGGCACAGGATGTAGCCAGAGAGGATATAAAAGAAATCCACGGCAAGATACCCGTGATTGAGAATCTGGGTCGCGGGACCGTCGGAAAACGTTTCGAACAGATGAAACAGAATAACAATCAGAGCAGCGACGACTCGCAGTCCGTCAAAGGATGGAATGTAGCCGGATTTCATTTCTTTCGAGCGATGATTAGGTAGGAATAGGTATCATCGATATGGAGGCAGCAAGGGTAGGCGAGCGCCCGTGCCATAAAGCGGATGGACGTCGGATCGTACCGATAAAGAGTGGCGACTTCTGCGGGTTTCAGTGCGCCGGACTTAACGGCCGCGCTCTCTAATGCGTACGCCTGATTGCATAGGAACTGGCCCAGTACGTCCAGTATCTCGAAAGACGTGCCAAGCATCCGAAAGATGTCATCCGGCCGAAAAATATGCTTGTGATAGGGATCCTTATTGTTCCCGTTTTCGTCCAGCTTTTCATAGAGGTTGTTCGGAAAAGATAAGAGCATGATTCCCTCTGGCCGGAGAATCCTGGCGAACTCGTCGAGCAACTTTTCAGGATATGAAACATGCTCGATGGTTTCGAAGCACACGACAGCATGAAGTCCTCCTTTCGGGAAAGGCATCTCTTTCTCGTCGAAGTCGAGCTGGATGAATTTCGCGGGGCACTTTCGCTTCCGGGCAAGGGCGAGATATTCCTCACTCCGGTCAGCCCCGGTAACCGTCAAGCCGTGTCCGCACAGCATTTCTGTTCCGTAACCATCGGCGCAAGCGGCGTCGAGAATTTGACCGCCGGCAACGCAGTTCTCACGAATATAATCCGCTGCAAACAGGTAGCGTCCGCAGTGTTCTACTTTCATCCAGATATTTTCTTGCGTTCCGTCAAAAGGATCGCAGTATTCCATGTCAACGTTCATGCTCAATCAATTTCAGGGTTTCAATGATGGAAGGTCTTTCCGTGTATCTCCCAGCAGGGTTCTTGGAGATAATATCACCCAAAAGCGTTTGGATGCCTTTCTCTAACACCTCTTTTTTCGTGACACTGGGCAGTGTCAGGCATAGGCGGAAGGCTCTCACCTCATCCACACTTGGCAGTTTCCCGGCGGAGACCACATCTAGCGTGAAACGGACGAGTTCTTGTGTGCCAGTTCCTGTCAAGACGGTCTCCACAACACGGGCTTTATAATCGAGATGTGAGAGTTTTGATCTATCTGCAATCCGGCGAAGCTTCTCAGCAATTAAAGGAATAGTAAGCGAACCTTTCTCCCCATAGAGATACGAAAGGCAGAACAGTTCGAATAGGGCATCTCCGGCGACCCAAGCGTCATCGCATTTTATGGCCATGTTCAGCACGCTTTCATGCCTCTCGCGTGCAAGTGCATAACGCCCTAGTTCGGTTTCCTGGAAGCCTTCGATACTGGTCAAGTGCATGGTCATCCATGCAGACCGCTCATTCCCGTCAGAGCGGTTCATGCCCTGGCATTTGTGAAGATAGGTCGCCGCTTCATCATACTGTCCGTCATACAAGCAGTTCATGGCAATCCAAGAGGCGCAGTAGCACTCTGCAATACTCCCGTGTCCTTCCAGCCTTTCCAGGATGGCCTTGCCGATGGCAATTCCTTTCTCGAAAAGATTGTTGTCAAAGCAGGCAACAACGGATTCGATAAGGAGCATCTGATTACGGCTGGAGACGCTGTCATACCCCCAAATGCCGCTCGTGTCCCCTTGCACAATTCGATCAAAGCGCTCAAGGGCGTCACAGAGTTCCCCCTGTGAAAGCAGATATCGTGCGTGAATGAGTTCTTTGAGAATAACCTCGGAAGAAGAGAGTCCCCGGAAACTATCCAACCTTTCTAGGTGTGTCATCCCGCTGTCCATGTCGTTGAAATGGTCATTCCAGAGAAGGCCACACAGCGCTTTTACATAAAAGGAACCGTTGTTTGTTGTTTCGAGTAGTTGTAGGAACAGGCGGACGGATTCTTTTCTTTTCCCAAGGATGTCGTAAGCCGTCGCCAGCATGTACAGGCAGTCCTGCCGGTCTTCCGTACTATTAAGAGGTGCTTCTAGTGAGGAAAGAATTTGGGCGCAGCTCTCGAAATCGCCAGCAAGGAAGGATTTCTTTCCCCGCAAGTATGGTAGAAGGCTCCGTCGCAGCGAATCAGTCTCTCTCGTCAAGGCCTCAAAGACTTGAAAGTAGGCTTCTGCCTCCGAAAAATGAAGCGAATCCTTCAAGCAATGACTACCAACCTGCAAAATGCGTTCGGGCAGGTCTGGCAGATTTCCGGCCATCGGGATGAGTTCTATGACATGCAGAAGTAGGTAACGATGAAGTTTCGCTACTGGCGTCCTGAGTACAAGGGAAGCCATACGTTTAGTGCCGATATCGGGAGTAGTCTGATAATCATGCTCTTCTTCGGTTATCCAGGCCTTAAAGGATGGATAAACAAAGGATATGACTTTCTCTTTGTACGAGTCGATGGAAATCTCCGTAAGGGAAAGGAATTTTTTTCTGAACCGCAAGAACATATTTTCAACCCAGCCCAAAGCCGTACAGAACAGCCGGACTGGGATGTTGTCAAACCGAACCAGAATACTAACAGCGTCCTTCCAGATCATATAGTCCTCAGGATCCTTGAACAGCTTTCTCATTGTCAGAAGGTACAGCCGATACAATTCGCCGGACTGGATACTGGCGATATCTTCACCTCCATCACGAATAAAGCCGATGAGGATATTGGCGAACATGAAAGAGCCCCGGCATCGGTCTGAAAGCCTACTGTATTCTTTGTCTGACCGCCCCGGGAGTTCCTCTCTAATAAACCGTTCGATATCCCCGCGCGCTTCCTTGCTATTGGGGCGGATCTGCAGAATTTCAGAGGATGCGAACAGGGAATTGACCGCCGGACTCTGCCGAGCCGTGAATAGGAAGCCGATGTAGTCGGGAATGCGTTCCGAAAGGGTCAGACAGATCTGTACTAGGGTGTTCTTATCGCTTTTGTCCAGCAGGTCTACACCGTCAATGACAACGAGGGAGAAAGGATGTGCACCGTCAATGTTCCGTTGAAGAGGGCGGACGATGAGATAGTCCATGAGCATCTCTCCGGAAATAACAGACAAATCCTGCAGTTCGGCGTTCAACTGCCAGATTAGGTTGCTCCGGTATTCAGGATATTTAACAGCGAGGGAGAAGGCGACCCGCTTGACAATGCCAGTGAAAATATCTTTTTCGTAGTAGATATCATCACAGAAAACGAGGCCTGCTGTCATCGGATTGTAGTGGAAATAATGCGAGCAATAGAAACTCTTTCCGGCTCCCGGATAACCTTCGACAAGCAGAGTCTTGTGCCTATTCCCAAACCAGTTGTCAATATAGTGATCCAGCCATTCCCGTCGCTGATAGACCTGTCTCAGTTCCTTGAGCCGTGAGGTGGCATGGCAGCCCTGATTCAGACGCCGCCTGAGAAACTCCAACTGCTCATTTCCCGAATCCTTTTCTCTAACCAATCGTGCCACGACTGCAACTGCTTTGTCCACCGAGCGCGAATCGTCCATTTTCAAGTGAGAAAGGTCCACATATTGGATTCCGTTGATGGTAGCAGGGATACTATTCGCAGCTTCTGCATCTAACAAGACCGAGACAACAGGGATCCCGCAGCCGACGGCAATCGCCAGTTCATCTAGGCACACACTTTCCCGACGGACGGAGTGACAGGACAGAAAAGCTATAGTCTTGTCTGACCCGAGAAGGGCTGATGTGATGCTCTCTCGCCACGTTGCTCCTTCTGGGATGTCCTTGTCTGTCCACACATCGAACCCAGCCTCCTTCATCTTTCCGACAAGCGTGAGCACCAAGTCCATCTTGTCGTGGCCATAGGAAACGAACACACGAACTGCCGGCTCTTTCTTTTCGCCAGGGGCCTCAAACACATGGTCGCAATCGTCGCAGATATAGTTGTTCCGATTCGGTCTGAAACGGACATTGTTGGAACCGCATTGAGGACATTGGACATTCATAAAACACACAAAAAAACAGCAATATTAGTCAAGGTCTAATCAAATACCCCCAAACTTTGTCCTTTCCGGATTTTGGTTGACTTCGATTGGAGCCTATCCTTGATAGATGTTGACTATAGTTTAATGTTATTACTGGTATAGGTTGACTTCCGTCATTATCCCTGCTTTTGGTTATCTTTCCAAATCTTATCCCGTCAGGGGTTGACTAGAGGGCGTAGCCCGGAAGGAGGCCCCTGAACGACGGACAAAGGTAAACTATTTTCAGGGATTTCCAAAGTGTTTCTCCCGGATTGCCTTCTCACGATAACTGATCCACCGTTTTTGGATTTCTTCCACGCAGAGTGACGCCATAGCCGGCGTCATCATATCGATGCCCATATGAGGCCGTTCGTTGTTATAGAAGTCCACGGTGCGGGCGACGGCCCGGATGACTTCCTCAATGTTGGTAAAGCGCATATCCTTAAGGAACTCATTCTTCATCGTGTTGTTGATACGCTCCGCCTGGGCGTTATCCTTGGGATCTCCGGATTCGGTCATGCTGATTTGAATATGGTTGTCGTTAAGTAGCTTTATATAGTCCGAGCTGGCGTACTGGCAGCCACGGTCTGAATGATGGATAAGCGTTATGTCGTTCTTCCCCCCCCAGACTGTCTTAAAAGTCGCTTTTAAAGTTCCTGACATTGCAA
>OLHG01001504.1_pt1 | contig 14207 bp, 7 predicted proteins | sample 1605971 | NCBI WGS metagenome assembly OLHG01 (sample SAMN03283289) | human gut metagenome | biome: human-associated habitat; material: feces | host: Homo sapiens | place: Peru | collected 2012 | reverse complement strand
TGTAAATAGTGAGGTTTTGTATGCAAAGAAATTTTAATAATAAATTTAATAGTAATTTACCATATTACCACAATTTTTGTTTTGGCAACTGCCAAAAGCCTTGTTGTTGCAATAAAAAAGAAAGCCTAATTAGCTCCCTTTTCTGTGTTGAAAAATTTTTATGCTGTTTTCAAGATTCTTGTACCATCGTAAAATTTATCAATTTTTTTAGGTAATATTGAAGCATTATATTAACCTGTCCTTCTCTTGATACGATCTTTTCTTTTTTTATTCTGATCTCAAAAAATTGTTTTCAAAACTCAATCCACCATCTTGAAATTTTTTGTTCTCCTCTCCTTCAATTAATATTCTTATCGAGTTTACCTCTGTGAGTTCTGTAAGTGTGTTCACTAGGCTTTCTATGGTCTTCTCTTCTGCTTCTTTGCCTTCTTTGTTTAAGAATTCCCTAGAGAAATTTAGCTTAAGTGTATCTCCCTCTAATGTAGCTCCTAGTAATTTTGTTCCTTCTGGTATTGTTTTTTCAAGATTTTCGTTTTTAGGTCCTTCTATTAGAAAATTTATTAGCACTTTGTATGGCTCATTTATTAAATCTTTTACATCTATCATTCTAGCTTCTGGCGCGACTTCCTTAGTTTTTTTATTGACAAAGTATAATGATATAATTGTTTTCCTCTCTTGTTCTCCTGATATTTCCTCTTGTGGTTCATATTGAATTGTTTTTGTTGTTTTATTTTTAACAATCATTAAAATACCAATTATTACTGCAATTACTGCTATGATAACTATTATTTTTAGCATCTTATTTTTCATACTATCACTTTCCCTTCTTTTTATTGTTTCTTGATAGTATGTCTATGCTCCTTTTGCTAAAATAGAACTATTTTTTATGTTTATAAAATTTGACAAATAGCTTTTTTCCGTATAAAATTAGAGGAAGTTTATTTTTGAAGGAGATAGATTTTTATATGAATAGATTATTACATGTAGGCCTTGATGTGGGCTCTACCACTGTAAAAATAGCTGTAATGGATGAAAATTTAAATGTCCTATATACAAGCTATCAAAGACATTTTTCAGATACTAAAAATACTGTATGTTCAGTTTTAGAAGACTTGGCTAATCGTTTTTCTGATAGCGAATTCACAATAGCTCTAACAGGCTCTGGTGCAATGTCTGCAGCAAATTTCTTGGACGTTGCTTTTGTTCAGGAAGTTGTTGCTTGTAAAAGAGCTGTTGAAGCTTATATTCCGCAGACAGATGTCGTTGTTGAACTTGGTGGAGAAGATGCAAAAATTATATATTTTGGTAAATCAATCGAGCAACGTATGAATGGTACTTGTGCCGGTGGTACGGGTGCTTTTATTGACCAAATGGCTTCTTTATTAAATACTGATGCTGAAGGATTAAATAATTTAGCTAAAAATCATACTATTATTTATCCTATTGCTTCTCGCTGTGGAGTTTTTGCAAAGACTGATGTACAGCCTTTATTAAATGAAGGTGCTGCTAAGGAAGATATTGCTGCTTCTATATTTCAAGCAGTTGTTAATCAAACTATTAGCGGTCTTGCTTGTGGTAGACCTTTGCGTGGTAATATAGCATTTTTAGGTGGTCCGTTAAATTACTTATCAGAATTAAAGAATCGTTTTATTGAGACACTTAACTTGACCGAAAGTGAAGTTATATCACCTGCTGAGGCTCATTTGTTAGTAGCAAAAGGAGCTGCCCTTGATTCAGTTTCTTTGAAACCAATTTCTGTAGAGAAATTAAAATCAAAAATAGAAATGTTAAAAAATTCACACGATTCAACAACAAATCCATTAAAGCCTTTGTTTGTAACTGATTCGGAATATGCTGAATTTAAAGAACGCCATAGCAAAGATGTCGTTCCAAAGGGCGACCTTTCAACATATAGTGGTGATTGCTTTGTTGGTATAGATGCTGGATCTACGACTACAAAATTAGTTGTTACTGATACAGAAGGTAAATTGTTATATTCTCTTTATTCTGGCAATGAAGGAAATCCTTTAAATAGCGTTATGAAAATGCTAAAAGAATTATATTCTGTATTGCCTAAAAGTGCAACTATACGATATAGCGGAGTTACAGGATATGGAGAAAATTTAATTAAAACAGCTTTAAACGTTGATTTAAATGAGATTGAAACAATAGCTCATTATACTGCTGCAAAGCGTTTTATGCCAAATGTTACAAGCATTGTTGACATTGGCGGTCAAGATATGAAATATATTAAAATGAAGAATCATACTATAGATAATATTATGCTAAATGAAGCTTGTTCTTCTGGTTGTGGTTCTTTTATAGAAACATTTGCAAAGAGCTTAGGTTTAACTATTGAAGAGTTCGTTGATGCCGCTATTTCGGCTAGAAATCCAGTTGATTTAGGCTCAAGATGTACGGTATTTATGAATTCTAAGATTAAACAGTCACAAAAAGAAGGTTATAGTGTTGGCGATATTTCTGCTGGACTTTCTTATTCTGTTATAAAAAATGCACTCTATAAAGTTATGAAAATCAGAGATTTAAAGACTTTGGGCGCTCATATAGTCGTTCAAGGTGGTACTTTTTATAACGATGCTGTGCTTCGTGCTTTTGAACTTTTAGTTGGTAGGAATGTTGTAAGACCTGATATAGCTGGTCTTATGGGTGCATACGGTGTTGCCCTTTTGGCACAAGAACAGTATGAAGCTAATAAAGATATGGAATATAAATCAACTCTAGCTAGTTTAGATGAAATTAACTCATTAAAAATTGAGTCATCACACATTCGTTGTAATGGTTGTGAAAACCACTGTCTTCTTACTATTAATAAGTTTAGTAATGGTTCTAAACATATTTCTGGTAATAGATGTGAAAAAGGTGCTGGAATTGTTTTAAAAGATAATGAATTACCTAATTTAGTAAAGTATAAATATCAGAGAATCTTTAACTATATTCCTCTAGACGAGGAACATTCACCTCGTGGAACTATTGGTATCCCTAGGGTTTTAAATATGTATGAAGATTATCCTTTTTGGTTTACTTTCTTAACTAATCTTGGATTTAGAGTAATCTTATCTGAGAAAAGTAATAGAAAAACTTACGAAAAAGGTATGGAATCAATGCCTTCAGAATCTGTATGTTATCCTGCCAAGCTTTCGCATGGTCATATAATAAGTCTTATAAAACAAGGAATAAATACGATTTTTTACCCTTGTATGCCTTATTCTAGAAAGGAATACAAATCAGCTGATAATCGTTATAATTGTCCTATTGTAATCTCTTATTCTGAGGTTTTAAAGAACAATGTAGAAGAATTAAAGGATAAAAATATTACCTTTTTAAATCCTTTTCTACCTTTTGATCAAAAGAATTTAGTTGAGACAATTTTGGCTCTTCCAGAGTTTAAAAAATATAATTTTACAAAGAAAGAGCTTACTGTTGCCGCTAGATTAGCTGAACAAGAATATCAAAAATGCAGAGCTGATATACATGCAGCAGGTCAGAAAGCCGTAGAGTTTTTAGAGAAAAATCATAAAAAAGGAATTGTTCTTGCTGGTAGACCTTATCATATTGATCCTGAAATTAATCACGGTATAGATACATTAATCACTAGTCTTGGTCTTGGAGTTATTACTGCCGATAGCATTTCAGATAAAACCGAACCTAAAGCTCCTCTAAGAGTTGTTAATCAATGGGTGTTTCATGCTAGACTATATGCTGCTGCTGATTATGTTGGAAAGCACGATAATCTAGAGCTTGTTCAACTTAACTCTTTCGGATGCGGTGTTGACGCTGTAACAACTGATCAAGTAGAAGAAATTTTATCTAGTTACAATAAAATGTACACTTTAATAAAAATAGATGAAGTAAACAACCTAGGTGCCGTTAGAATCCGTATTCGTTCTCTATTGGCAAGTATGCAAAAACGTCAAAAAGAACAAGAAAATTCTAAGGCAGACGGCGATTATACAGTAAAGAAAAAGATTTTTACAAAGGATATGAAAGATTACAAGATATTATTCCCTTTAATGGCTCCAATTCATTTCGAATTAATGGAATCTGCTGTTGCTTCTTGTGGATATAATATAGAACTTTTAAAACACTGTGACGAGCATACTGTTGAAACCGGATTAAAATATGTTAATAATGACGCTTGTTATCCATCTATTTTAGTAACAGGACAAATGATTGAAGCACTTGAATCTGGCAAATATGATGTTAATAAAACTGCTTTAATGATGTCACAAACCGGTGGTGGTTGTAGAGCTACTAACTATATAGGATTTATTAGGAAAGCTCTAAAGGATGCAGGTTTTGTCAATGTACCAGTTATATCTTTTAATGTTGTTGGTATGGAAAAAATGCCTGGTTTTAAATTAACTCCTGAAATGATTGAAAAGCTATTAAAAGCTGTAATTTACGGAGATTTATTACAAAAAATGCTTACTAAAAACAGAGCCTATGAAGTAAATAAAGGAGAAAGCAAAAGATTATTTGATAAATGGATGAACAAGTGCAAAAAGCTTGTTGTAGACTCAACTTTGGCTCAGTTTAAAAAGAGTATTTATTCAATTGTAGAAGATTTCGAGAAAATAGAATTAAATACTTCTATTGAAAAACCTAAGGTTGGAATTGTTGGCGAGGTATTAATAAAATATCATCCTTTTGGAAACAATTTTGTTGCTGAGAAATTAGAGCAAGAAGGTGCAGAGGTTATTTTACCCGATTTTGTAGGCTTTGTTAAGTTTATGGCAACTCATAAAATCACTTTTAACACATTGATAAAAACAGATAAATATAAATCAAAACTATTTAAAGTTGCAATAAAATTGATTGATTTACTAGAAAAAGACGAGAAAATTGCTCTAGCTAATTCTAAAAAAGGATATTTACAACCTTGTGATATCTGGGAATTAGAGGATAAAGTAAAAAACATATTATCTATTGGTAATCAAACAGGTGAAGGCTGGTTCTTAACTGCAGAAATGATAGAATATATTGAAAATGGAATTACTAATATAGTATGCGTTCAGCCATTTGCCTGCCTTCCAAATCACGTTGTAGGAAAAGGAGTTATAAAAACAATAAGAGATGAATATCCTTATGCTAATATCTCTCCTATTGATTATGATCCTGGTGCAAGTGAAGCAAATCAGACAAATAGAATAAAATTATTAATGGCTGTTGCAAAAGATAATCTTGCTAAACAAAATAAAGAAAAAGAAGTTTTATTAAAAGAAAATATTCACAATAAAAATAATCAGAAATTATTAAAATAAATAAAAATACGAAAAAAATAATAATAATATTTTTTTCGTATTTTATTTTAATTTTAATATCTAATATTGTTTTATTTATATATTTTATTTTTAATTAATTTAAAAATATTTTATTTCTAATTTTTATTTATTAATTATTTAAATCATCTTTTATTTATATTTATTTTTTTATTTTAATTTATTTAATTTTATTTTTTATTTAATTAATATTTTTTATTTTTTATAAAAAAACTTAATACATTTTTCTTATAAATCTGTTATATTATATTCTTAAATACCATATTATTTATCATCTGTTGTTTTATTTTATAACTTTATGTATACCAATTCTTTTAGTTTTATTTTATTTTCACATTTTGGCGTTTTTGTTATTTCCCATATCTTTTCAGGCTCACTCTTTCATTTTTTAATTTAATTATTTATTATTTTATTTCGTCCATTTTAGATTTTCGTTCTTTTTATTAAAATTTATTTTTTTATATTTTATTATTAATTTTTTATAAATTTATTTAGTATTTTTTATTATTTTTCATCTTTAATTAATTAAAAATTTTTTATTTAGTATTTATATTTACTTTATTATTATTAATTTTATTCTTTTTTAATTATTATTAATTATTTATTTTCTTTTTTAATTTCATTTATATTAATTATTAATTAATTTTTATTTTTTTATATTTTTCAAAAATTAATTCATTTTATTTTTATAATATTTTTAATTAATTATATTTTTTAAATTAATTTATTATTTATTTTTATATAAATTAATTTTATTTTTTTAATAATTTATTTAATTGCTCTTTTATTTTCTTTTTTATTTGCATAAATTATATAAAATATATTTTTAATTCTTTATGCTTCTCTATTCTTTTATATTATTTAATTAATTAAATTCGTGTTTTTATGTAACCTTGTTCCATGTTTTTTTCATTAATTTTGTTTCTCTCTCTTTTTCTTATTTCCCATATGTTTCTGGTTTTTTATTTTTGGATATTTTATTATTTTATTTGTTTTTTTATAGTGTTCTCATTATATTATTTTTTATTGTTTACTTGATATGTATTTTTTTATATTATACTAAATTTATTTTTATTTCTATTTTAATATTTTTTTCTAATTATTTTTATTATTTTTTAATTATTATTAATTATTTATTTTTTTTTTAAAATTTTATTTATATTAATTATTAATTAATTTTTATTTTTAATATTTTTTTAATTAATGCATTTTATTTTAATTAATTATATTTTTATTTTAACTTATTATTTATTTTTGATTAATTCATTTTTTTTATTTATTTAAATTAATTTTACTTATTATTTTTTTAGTTTTTATACATAAAAAAAGAAAGTAGAAAATCTACCTTCTTTCCATTTTATTTTATTCTTCTTCTGGTACTAGTGTTTCGATACTTACTACTTTTTCATCTTCGCTAGTTCTCATTAATGTAACACCTTGTGTAGCTCTTCCTAGAATGCTTACATCTTTTACTTTAATTCTTATTATTGTACCAGAATTTGTTATTAGCATTGCATCATCGTCTTCATTTGTAACTCTTATTCCTACTATATTTCCTGTTTTTGGAGTAATCTTGTATGTTATTACACCTTTTCCTCCTCTATTTTGTACTCTATATTCATCAAGTTCTGTTCTCTTTCCAAATCCATTTTCTGTAATTGCTAATAATGTTGCTTTTTTATTATCTGCAAGAATTGACTCCATTCCTATTACAAAGTCATCTTCATCAAGTCTTATTCCTAGAACTCCTTGTGCAGATCTTCCAACAGGTCTAACATCTTTTTCATCAAATGTTATACACATACCCTTGCTTGTTACAAGAACTACATTGTCTTCTCCATCTGTTAATCTTACATCTATTAGTTCATCATCGTCTTTTAAAGTAATAGCAAGTAATCCTGTTTTTCTTGTTGAATTATATTCTTGTAATGCTGTCTTTTTAATTAATCCATTTCTTGTTGCCATTAAAAGATATTTGCCATCCTCAAAATTAGAAATTGGAATAATTGCTGATATTTTTTCTCCTGCATCTAGGCTTAATAAATTAACTATTGCTGTTCCTTTTGCTGTTCTTCCTGCTTCAGGAATTTCATATCCTCTTAGTCTATATAGTTTTCCTTTATTGCTAAAGAATAAAACTGTATCATGTGTAGATGTTGTGAATATTTGTTTAACAAAGTCTTCTTCTCTTGTAGCTATACCTGTTATTCCCTTTCCACCTCTTCTTTGGCTCTTATATGTATCTATTGGCATTCTTTTTATATAACCAAAGTGTGTAAATGCAACAACCATTTGCTCTTCTTTTATAAGATCTTCTTCGTTTAGCTCACCTTCTGCAGCAACTATCTTTGTAAGTCTTTCATCTCCGTATTTTTCTTTAACTTCTATTAATTCCTCTTTTATTACTTGGAATACTAGTTTTTCACTTCCTAATATTTCTCTTAAATGAGCAATTAATTTCATTAATTCATTATACTCGTCTTCTATTTTTTCTCTTTGCAAACCTGATAGCGTTTTTAATCTCATATCTAAAATTGCTTGAGCTTGTATTTCTGAAAGACCAAATCTTTGCATTAATTTTTCTTTTGCATCATCATATGATGATCTAATTATATTTATTACCTCATCAATATTGTCTAAAGCTATTTTTAATCCTTCTAATATATGGGCTCTAGCAAGTGCTTTATCTAAGTCAAATTGAGTTCTTCTTAATATTACATGTTTTCTGTGATCAATATAATGCTCTAAACATTGTCTTAGTGTTAATACTTTTGGTTCTCCATCAACAAGAGCTAACATTATAATTCCAAAAGTATCTTGCATTTGGGTATTTTTGTACAATTGATTTAGTACAACTCTTGCATTTGCATCTTTCTTTAATCCTATATGAATTCTTACAGCATTTTCTCTGTCAGATTCATCTCTTAGTTCAGCTATTCCCTCTATTCTTTTTTCTTTTACTAGGTTAGCAATATTTTCAATTAATTTTGCTTTATTTACTTGATATGGTAATGATGTAACAATTATTTTTTGTTTTCCATTACTTGATTCTTCTATTTCTGCTTCTGCTCTTACTGTTATTTTTCCTTTACCTGTTGTATATGCTTGTTTTATTGCTTCTCTTCCTAGTATAACACCTCCTGTTGGGAAGTCTGGACCTTTTATTATTTGCATTAATTGTTCGTCTGTTACTTCATCTTCATCTATTATTTTGATTATTCCATTAATAACCTCTGTTAGGTTATGTGGTGGAATATTTGTTGCCATTCCTACTGCAATTCCTGATGATCCATTTACTAGTAATGCTGGTATTTTTGCTGGTAATACAGCTGGTTCTTGAAGTCTATCATCAAAGTTTGGTATAAATTTTACTGTATTTTTTTCTATGTCTGTTAGCATTGTTTCTGCTATTTTTGACATTCTTGCTTCTGTGTAACGGTAAGCAGCAGCTCCATCTCCATCTATTGATCCAAAGTTTCCATGTCCATCTACTAATGGATATCTTAAAGAGAAAGTTTGTGCCATTCTAACCATTGCATCATATACTGAAGCGTCTCCATGTGGATGATATCTACCAAGCACGTCACCAACCGTAGTAGCTGACTTTCTATATGGTTTATCAGATGTTAATCCATCCTCATACATCGTATATAAAATTCTTCTGTGTACTGGTTTTAGACCATCTCTTACATCAGGCAAAGCTCTAGAAACAATTACACTCATTGCATAATCAATATACGCAGTTTTCATCTCGGCTTCAATGTCTCTTTCTATTATTTTGCCATCTCTGTTTTCTATGTCTTTTGAGTCCATATATTTACCTCTTTTCTGTAAATTCTCTATGCTTGTATTATACTAAAACGCGTAAATTTTTGCAAGTAAAAAATGCTATTTTTTCTAGTTTTTTAGGTATTTTTACAGTACTTTTACTAGCTCAAGTTGTTCTTGTGTTAAATCAAAATCTTGTCCATTATTTTTTATTAATTTATGCAAATTTTCTACTTCTCTAGCACTATTTATTGTCTTCTCTATCGGAGCAACTTCTTTTATTTTGTTTCTAATTTTTTCATATTCTCTTTGCATTCCCACAAAATCTTTATTTTGATAATAATTCTTCCAATTTCCTATGTATTTATTTAATTTTTCTATATTGTCTACCTGATTCTCAAATTCATTTTCTATATTTTTTGTTATATTATTCAATAATGCATTTTTTCCTCTTTTAATTATATTACCCACTCCATATGGTATTTTTCCTTTGTCTACAACTTTGTTAATTGTATAGTTTAATACATTAGATATTCCATCTATTAAACCTCCTGTCTTTATTGCTGTCTGCATTTGATTTACATTTTCAAACTTTCCTGTAATTATTCCCATAGCGCTTTTCCCTAAATTAATTGCCGAATCTATTGCTGTTTTTATCCCTTCTTTAAATCCATTTTCTATAAAACTATCTTTTATCTCAATTATTTCATCCTCAATTAGGTCTGGCAATAGGCATCTAATTCCGTATATTTAGCCCAGCATTTACAGCTTTTCCTATATTTGTTTCTAAAAAATTAGTTTGATTTTTTTCTTCTGTTAAAGAATTATTTAAATTCTGATTTAATATAATTTCATTCATATGTTTTTTCCTCCTTTTTTTCATTAATTATTTTATCTTCAAATTCAAATCTTTTAATCTCTGCTAATAAATGATTTTCTCCTACAAAAATCAATGCTTCTCCTCTTTTTAAACTTTTTATTTCTATTTCTTCCTTTTCAGAAATATTTGAATATTTTTTTAATATTTTAATATTTTCTTCCTCAAGCGCAAAAAAGCTTTTTATACTCGAATTATTTAAAATACTTGTCCCAAATCTTCCTTCTTCTAGACTAAATAAATCTGATATATCTTGCGTAATTGCAACTGCACTTCCACCATATTTTCTTATTGTTTTAAATATCTTATATACAAAGCTTGCAACCATTTTATTTGAAGTTACTCCTATTAATCGCCATATCTCATCCAAATATATTGCCTTTTTTTCTTTTCTATTTTCTTTAATTTTATCCCAGAATAATTCCGCAAATATGTACATTCCATATTTTAAGTTTTCTTCTCCTAATTCATATACATCAGCTACAATTATTTTATTATTTAATTTTATATTGGTATAATTATTAAAGAAACTCAAAGATCCTTTTGCAAAAGGAATCAGTTTTATTTGAAATTTTCTTGTTCTTTCATCTTTTCCTAATTCATTATAAAAATCTTCTAATAGAGGCATATCTTTTGTATTTTTAAATATTTTTTTATTAATATTTTTATATAATGATTTGTCATTAAAATTAATTCCTTTTTTCTTATATGTCATAATTATTTTTTCTTCAATTAAGCCTTTTTCTTCTTCGTTTAATTCTCCAAAAATCAAATTAAAAAATCCTATTAATTTTATTATTTTACTTGCTAAAAATCCCTTTTCTCCACTTTCTATACTCTCTTTTCTTATATCGAATATATTTATATATGTTTCAGAATTCGGTCCTAGCTTTAACAGAGTTCCATCTAGCGCATTTGCTAGATTAGTATATTCTCTTTCTGGATCTATTATATATTGATTTATTCCTACGAGCCTATATCTTAATATATTTAATTTTGTATAATACGACTTACCTGCTCCGCTTGTCCCAAACACACACATATTTGCATTTTTATATTTATTTTCATCATATCTATCTATAAAAATTAATGAATTATTATAAATATTTTTCCCTACAAATATTCCCTTTTCATCAAAAATTGAAGATGATATAAATGGATAGGTCGCAACTAGTCCACTTGTTAATATGTTCTTCTTTGTTGCATTTTTTACATCTTTATTGTTAATCATTAATGGTAATGTTGATATATAAGCTTGCTCTTGTCTGAAATATGATTTTTTAGTTTTTATTCCTTTGCTTTGTAAAATTCCTTCTATTTTTTCTATATTATTTTTTAATTCTTTTAAATTATCTGAATATACAGTAATATATGTATATAAATAATAAAAATCTTCATTTTCTAGTTGTAATTGTTTTCTAATATATTTTGCATCATCATATGTATATTCTACAATATCAATATCTTGTCTATTTTTATTGCTATTTTCTAGATCTACAGAAACATTGCCTATATTGTATGTTAAATCTTTTATTATTTTATTAGAGTCTGTTATTTCATAGAAAATAGACATATTTATATTAATATTTGCATCTATTAATGATTTGAAAATTAAATCATTTTGTTCCCTGTAATAATCAACTACTAAAATTGATGAACAATATTTATCTTCAATTTCCATGTATTTAGGATTAGATAAATCAATATATGATGGACTTAGTTCATCTTTTATATTTTTACTCATTTTTATTTTATTATTTTTTTCTTTTTTTAAAATATTTTTAATAATCTCCTCCTTTTATTTTTCGTTTCTTAAATATAAATAATTATATAAAATTTTCTCTATTTCATCTTTTGAATTAATGCTGGTAACTTTATTTCCACATTTAGATAAATTATCTCTTATTTTATTTATATTATCATTTATTTGTTCTATATAAATATTTTCTGTATTCTTCTCTACTGTCTGTTTTATTACAATATAAAATTGTTTTGAATCTGATTTATTCTCGGAATTTAATTTTTCTATATTTTTTATATAATCATTAATTATCTTATTTATTTTTATATTCTCTTTCTCTTGATTTTTTTTAATAGAATTAATATGTTGAAATAAATCTTCTTTTTTGCTTTTTATAATAATTTGCATATCAAATTGACAAATTCTTAAAAAATTTTTAAATGAATTTAAAATTGCCTCTTTTTCGAAATTAGATTTTAAACTATAGTTTATTGGTTCGATTTTTATTATTTTTATATATTCATTATTTTTTAATTTTATTATTCCATTTTCAAATATTTCATCAAACGGCATCCATTGCTGTATTGATTTAATTTTTATTTTTAATCATCTCCTTTTCGCTTTTTATTGTATTATCTTCTCATATATTTGTCAACATAATTCGTTCATCAAATTTTTGTATTTTTTTATTTATTATTTTATTTTTTTCTAATTTATTTTATTTTTCGCTTTTATTTTTATAAATTAATTTTTATTTTTTTATATTATTTTTTATTAATTAATATTTATTTTAATTTTATTATATTAATTTATTTTTATTTAATTTATTATTTATTTTTATAATTGATAAATATTTAATAAATTATTTTTTATTTATATTTATTTCTATTAATTTATTTAATTATTTTTATATTTATTTTTGTAAATTAAATAAATAATATTTTTTCTATTAAATCTTTTATTTTTATTTTTTCTATATTTTTTAATTAATTTATTTTATATTCTTATGTAACCCTTTTCTTAATTGTTTTTACTAATTTTATTTTCACGTATTTCCCTTATTTCCCATATATTTTCGACTTTTTATTTCTAAATATTTTATTTTTCCATTTGTCCTTTATTGTTTTTTTTAATTGTTCTGTTTAGTTATTATTTTTTATATTATATATTTCATATTATTTTTATTTCTTTTTTATTCTATTCTATATTTATTTCTTATTAATTATATTTTTTATTTTAATTATTTATTTTATTTTTTTATTTTTTACTAATTATTATTTAATTTTATTTTTATTATATTTTTTTATTTTAATTTATTATTTATTTTTTATAATTAATAAATATTTAATAAATTATTTTTTATTTATTTTTATTTTATTAGTTTATTTAATTATTTTTAATTTTTGTAAATTAAATAAATAGTATTTCTTGTATTAAATCTTTTCTTTTTGCTTTTTCTATATTTTTATATTATTTAATTAATTTATTTTATATTCTTATGTAACCCTTTTCTTAGTTGTTTTTACTAATTTTATTTTCACGTATTTTCCTTATTTCCCATACGTTTTCGACTTTTTATTTTTTAATATTTTATTTTTCTCTTTGTCCTTTATTGCTTTTTTTTTTAATTGTTCTATTTAGTTATTATTTTTTATATTATATATTTCATATTATTTTTATTTATTTCTTATTAATTATATTTTTTATTTTAATTATTTAAATTAACTATTTATTTTATTTTTACTAATTATTATTTAATTTTATTTTTATTATATTTTTTTATAATTAATAGTATTTAATAAATTATTTTTTATTTATTTTTATTTTATTAATTTATTTAATTATTTTGTATATATTTTTTTATTTTGTATATAATAATAATATAAGGTTAATATTAGTTTAACTAAGAAATGTATTAAATTTATTTTTGGGTTTTTTATGTTTCGAGCAAAAATATATATATGTTTAATATATTGGATATATATATGTTGGCGACATGAGTATATTATTTGTATGTAGGCTGTATTTATTTTGTTAATATATGGTCAAATTATAGGTAATGTATTCTATGTTACGAGTGTTATTCTATTGTTTAGTGGTCATTACTAGTCCATCGTTTGGATGAATATGGCTATCATTGGTGGATTTACATTCAAGTGACTGATTGATATGTTTGGCGGAGTAGCTTATTTATATAGCAATATATATTAGGTTATTAATTAGGCATATTGGTTTTAACTGCGATTAATATTAGCTTCATTATAATAACCTCCGAGATATATCTCAGAGGTTATTATAATTTTTATTTAAGTTTATATGTCTAGATTTTTTACATATTTTGCATTTTGTTCTATAAATTCTCTTCTTGGTGCAATTTCATCTCCCATTAAAACATTAAATGTTGCATCTGCTTTAATAGCATCTTCCATTGTAACTTTAACCATTATTCTTGTTTCTGGATTCATTGTTGTTTCCCATAATTGTTCAGGGTTCATTTCTCCAAGACCTTTGTATCTTTGAA
>OLHG01001503.1_pt1 | contig 14220 bp, 16 predicted proteins | sample 1605971 | NCBI WGS metagenome assembly OLHG01 (sample SAMN03283289) | human gut metagenome | biome: human-associated habitat; material: feces | host: Homo sapiens | place: Peru | collected 2012 | reverse complement strand
CCTCTATCCTCCATATCCTGTATGCCTTGTTTCCCATAGGCTGTGACCGCTATGTCGAGCCGTTCGGCGGCTCCGGTGCGGTACTACTTGGAAAACCCGTACCGGACAAATTCGAGGTATTCAACGATTACAATCATAACCTCGTCAATCTGTTCCGCTGTATGCGCGACCGCCCGATGGAGTTCATCCGTGAACTCGGCTTTTTAAGCCTTAATTCCCGTGACGATTTCGCCGTGCTGAAAAAATTCTTCGAAAAAGAGGAATTCACCGAGGACTACCTCAAAGCACAGCTCGACCTCACGGAAATACTCCTGCCCGAAGTGACCGCAAAGGAAGTGCGGACGCTGTATTCGGCAGCGAGGAACGACCACGACCTACGCAGGGCTGCCATGTTTCTAAAACTCATCCGCTACAGTTATTCCAGCGGATGCAAATCCTTTGCCTGTCAGCCGTTTTCCCTCAGAACGCTGTTTACGCTCGTACAGGACTTTGCAAAGCGGTGTGAAAATGTTGTTATAGAAAATCAGGACTTTGAAACCCTCATAAAGCACTACGACCGCCCGACGACCTTCACCTACTGCGATCCGCCGTACTTTACCAGTGAGTATGTATATGACTGCGGTTTCACATGGGAGGATCATCTGCGGCTCTACCACGCTCTTGCGGGCATGAAAGGCAAATTCCTGCTGTCCTATAATGACTGCCCCGAGATCAGAGAGTTATATAAGGAATATAACTTTTTCGATTTCAAACGGGTGCATAGTATGGCACAGAAATACGAGGCCGGCAAAGAATTCCCCGAACTGCTCATAGCCAATTATGACCTCTTTGAGCGTGAACGGCAGCAGCCCCACCAACTCACCTTATTCGATGTGGGCGACAAGCCACTCGACTATGAAAAAATATTAAAGGAGAACATTGTATGCAGAATAAAAAGATAAAAACCGAAATCATTATGCTTCCCGTACCTGCCGAGCTGTTCCTTGAAGCCGGAATGTTCGAGGGAGATCCCATGCAGATGTACACAGACGGACACAAGATCGTCATTGAGAACATCGACGATCCGAAGGATATCGTCTGTGACGGCGATTGCGAAAATTGCCCCATTGCCGACATTGACTGTGACGGCGACTGTGAGGACTGCCCTTGCATCGATAATTGTGACGAAAGCGAGGCGAACTGATATGACAAAGCTATACCGTGTCCTTGGCAAAAGAGGGCGAATCACTATTCCGTTTGAGATCCGGCAGCGTGTCGGCTTCACCTATAACGATGTGCTGTCCTTCACCGAATCGCCGGACGGCAGAACTGTCACCGTTAAGCGTGAGAAAATCTGCGATAACTGCTCCGGCACCAAGACCGCAGATAAGGAAACCGAAATGACGCTTGAGGATTTCCTCGACAGTCTCTCTGCCGAGCAGCAGCGTGTGGCGCTCGTGCATTTGTCCGTCAAATGGGCTGAACAGAAAGCAGGTGGACACAATGCCGGAGCATAAGCCGTTGTATCTCTATTCCCTCAAGGAAGCTGCGGAATGGGATGAAAAGGACGAATGGCGTGAGAGCTATCTCGAAAACTGCGACTGCGCCCGTGCCATCGAGAGAGCCATTGACGAACACTATGACGGTCAGCGCCTTAATTCCTGCGCCCAGGAGATCATCGACCGATACGGCTTTGACCGTGTCAACTTCGTTCTCGCCGCCACCGTGCGCCAAGGAATCCATGACGGCAGATACTCCGAGGACAACAAGAATTGGTCAAGGCGCTTTTCCGTTATGGATAAGGAACACACATGGCAATACCATGTCCGCAGCCATCCGGGGCTCGTCAATCTATTCATTGCCGATGCAAGGCGGCTGTGGGATAAACTCGGATTGTTTGACGCCCGCCACTGCGAAAACGGCAGTCAGGTCGATTATACCGACCGGATAGTGGTTTTAGATCCGTCAATTCTAAAGGACGAATGTAAGACGCCGCAGGATCAGCTCTTCTATGCAGAAAGCGGCAACGGCTGTCGGCCGAACGCCATCGGCACAAAGGTATATGGCTTTCATGTGTCGGACGGAGAAAAAGGTTATTACCGCCGCACCGACTTTATAGGCGCACTTAAAGAGGAATTTGTCCCCGAATGGGCAAAGGAAAATACACAAAAATATCTCGAACCCGATGAGCCTGCCGACGAACCCGACGAGGACGGCGGCATGACAATGAATATGTAATCAGGAGGAATTAACTATGGCAACCAAGAAAACCAATAACGCAGCGAAATCCAAAATCCCTGTCAGCGCCAAAATCGACCGCATGATCGACCGTGAAAACGCCACGGTCAAAGCCTATGCCAGCGTGAATATCGGCGGCGCGTTCGTTATTAAGGACATCGCCGTTGTGGACGGTCAGAAAGGGATGTTCGCCCGGATGCCCTTTCGCTCCTACAAAACCGGCAGCGGCGAAACAAAATATTCCGACATTGCCTTCGCCCTCACCGATGAGGCAAGACAGAGTCTTAACGACGCCGTTCTCGGCGCTTACCGTGAAGCTCTGGAGGAATCCGAGGAGGAATTACCCGGTGAGGACGAGAGTCCGGCACAAAAGATGTGACTTTTTTCAAAAAAGTGCAGATTTCGCTGGACTTTTGCGAGTTTTTCGGTATTGTGTAAGTAGAGGTGATCATGATGACGAAACGGAAAATGCTCGCAGCCCTCCTCGCAGGACTGATAACACTGAGCCTTGCGGGATGCGGTGCGGATAAGACGGAAAATACAGGCAGCGATCCTGCAAGCACGGAAAGCGGCATCACGGCAACGGTAACGGACAACGCTTCCGAGCCGACCGCCGAGAGCAGCCTGCCTGCGGGTACGGAAAGCGCGATCGACTCTACAACAGAAAAAGAAAAGGAAAGCAATGCCCCTGCGGACAGCGGCAAAACGGAAGTTGCAAAGCCTGCGGATACCGAATCGCCAAAGCAAACCCAAACCCCCAAGGTGACAGAAACCCCAAAACAGACCGAGCCGCCGAAGGTCACGGAGCCGCCGGAAACCAAACCGACCGAGCCGCCTACGAAGCCCACCGAACCGCAGCCCACCGAGCCTCCTGCAACGGAGCCGCCGAAGGGCTTCACCGAGGCCGACCATACACGCATCGTGTCCGAGGTAAAAGCCTATGCGGAAAGCTATACCTCCAAAGGCTTCACCTTCGAATGGGCAGAGGAATTAACATTCGGATGGGATGTCGGTTGGATGGGAACGCCGAGGATCAGCCGTGACGGTGTGGACGGGGTCATCAGCACCCTGAAGCACCATGTGGATCTGATCTATAAAACCGGCACCGACCCTGCCAACGGCGTGACCGCAAACAGCGTCCGCTATAAGGTGGTGCAGCTGGAAATCGACGGCGAGATCGCCTATGCCGTGATATACGGCTAATATAAGTTCATAACCCTCATGAGAATGTCGTGAAATCCACGGCATTCTTTTTTTACACCAAATTGAATGGAGGAATCTCTATGAAAGCCAAAACAAAGCGAGTGGTGACGGCATTGCTTGCCGTCGTTATGCTGCTCACAACACTTCTGCCGCTGACCGCCTCGGCCGCCGATGTGACGATGGATCTGAATAACTGCCATGTCAGTTGGGATTACACCCTCACCGACGAGGACGGAAACACCTTCTCCGCCGCCTACGGACTGAGGGCTGCAGACGACATCTACTTCAATAAGGGCTTCAGCCCCTATCTCAGCAGGATGCACGATTATACCGCCAAGCGCAGCGGCCTCACCGGAAACAAATCCGATTGGGTATACGGCAAGGACTATGTCTATTGCTTCTGCATTGAGCGAGGCATCCCGCTGCCGGACAATACGGAATATGCCGGCTCCGCCGATGCAAGCCACGGAGATAAGTATAAGCGGCTGACGGAGAATCAGAAGGACTTGCTCAAGCTCGCACTGACCTACGGATATCCTAACCGTGTAGGATTGCAGACGAGCAAGGACGCCAACGCCTGCTACGCCGCCACCCAGCTCATTGTGTGGCAGATCACCATGGGCTTTCGCAGCTCCGCCACCGAGCTGAACGACAAAACCTATCCCATGAGCGGATACAGCGGCACGATGACCGAGCAGTATACGCGCAACAAATATCTGAAAGTCTACTATGACGCCATCCTCTCGGACATGGCAAGGCATTACACCCGTCCGAGCTTCACTGCCTATACGCCGGGTGCCGCAAAAACCTTTGAGTTGGAATACAAAAACGGCAAATACACCGTCACCCTCACCGACAGCAACAATATGCTCGGTGACTACTATGTGTCGGTCGGCGGCGGTGTCAGCGCATCCGTCAGCGGCAACACACTGACCCTCAGCTCGACCAAGCCCATCAATGACGCGGTCACCGTCAAGCTCAACCGCCGCGTGTATTCCACCAATATGAGTACGGGCTTTCTCATTTGGTCTGTGCCGGGAAAAGAAAGCGCCAATCAGGACATGGTGTCCGGCGTTCCTGCCGACAACGACCCTGTGCCGTCCTATCTCAAGGTGCGCACGGCGGCAGGCAGCGCCAAGATCGTCAAGGTCAGCGAGGACGGCAAGGTGGACGGTATTACCTTCCGCATTCAGGGTGAAGGTGTAGATCAGACTGTGAAAACCGCAAACGGCGGTGTGTTTCAGTTGGACAACCTCAAGCCCGGTGTTTACACCGTGACCGAAACCGAATATGACAAATATATTCCGCAGGAGGTTCGCCGTGTAACCGTTGTCAGCGGTCAGGTGTCTACCGTTAATTTCAGCAACAAGCTCCGCCGCGGCGACCTCACAGTCAAAAAGACTGCCGAGGACGGACTGACCGAGGGCATGAAGTTCCGCCTCTACGGAACATCGCTCTCCGGCATTGAGGTCAATGAATTTGCCGTGACCGATAAAAACGGCGTTGCGGAATTCAAGGATGTGCTGATCGGTACGGGATATGTTCTTGAGGAAATCGACACACCCCTCCGCTATGTCGTTCCCGACAAGCAGACCGCCGCAATCGAGTGGAATAAGGTTACGGAGAAATCCTTTGACAATGACTTAAAGAAATTCAATGTCACCGTAACCAAGAGCGACCGCAGAACAGGTCTGCCGCAGGGCGATGCCTCTCTCGCAGGCGCAAAGTACGGCATTTATAAAGGCAATCAGCTCATCGACACCTACACCACCGACGCAAACGGCTGCTTTACGACCAAATACTATATCTGCGGCGACGATTGGACGATTCGTGAGATCAGACCCTCCGAAGGATATCTGCTGAACACCGAGAGTCTGCACATCGGTGCGGAGGCCAAGCTCTATACCGTAGAATACAACATTGCCAAGCCCCTCGACTCCTATGAGGATATCATCAAGGGCAAGATTGCTATCATCAAGCACTGCGATGACGGGACTACCAAAATTGAAACACCGGAGGTCGGTGCAGAGTTTGAAGTATATCTGCAATCGGCGGGCAGCTATGAAAATGCCAAGGAAACCGAGCGAGATATCCTTGTATGCGATGAAAACGGCTTTGCTGAATCCAAGGACTTGCCTTACGGCGAATATACCGTAAAGCAGACCAAGGGCTGGGACGGAAAGGAACTCCTTGCGCCGTTTACGGTATTCGTCAGTGAGGACGGACAGGTATATCGTTTTCTCATCAACAATGCCCCTTATGCGGCACTGATTGAAATCGTCAAAAAGGACGCCGAAACGGGTAAAATTATCCCTGCGGCGGGTATTGGCTTCAAGGTACGCAACACCGACACGGGCAAATATATCGTGCAGCATATCAACTACCCGACGCCTGTGGACATCGACACCTATTATACCGATGTAACGGGCAAGCTCATGATGCCCGAAAAGCTGCCTTACGGCAATTACGAAATCATCGAACAGTGTACGACTTACGGATATGTCCTCGATTCCGCTCCCATCGCATTCAAGGTGGACGGCGAGAAAACCGTTGTTACGGTCGAGAAATTCAATATGCCGCAGAAAGGCATCATCCGCATTACCAAAAGCGGCGAGATTTTCTTCTCCGCTGTGGAAACGGACGGCGTATATAGCCTTGTGTTTGCGGATAAAAACCTCGCAGGGGCAACCTATGAAATCACCGCTGCCGAGGATATTATCACGCCGGACGGAACTCTGCGCTATGCCAAGGATACGGTTGTCGATACCGTAACCACCGATGAATACGGTGCGGCGGAAAGCAAAGCGCTATATCTCGGCAAATATACCGTCAGAGAAACAAAAGCCCCCTACGGCATGGTGCTGAACGGAACGCCCAAGACCGTCGAGCTGACCTATGCGGGCGAAACCGTCGAGGTCACCGAAACCGCCGCCGAGTTCTACAACGAACGCCAAAAGGCAGCTCTGTCCCTTGCCAAAATTCTCGGCAGGGATGAAACCTTTGACATCGGAGATAACGGAGAAATCCTCTCGGTGCAGTTCGGACTGTACGCTGCCGAGGATCTGTTCGCCGCAGACGGCTCGGTCATTCCGACAGACGGTCTGCTCGAAATTGCAAACTGCAATGAAAACGGCAGCATCACATTCAAGACGGATATTCCCGTAGGCGCAAAGCTGTATGTAAAGGAAATTGCGACCGACAGCCACTATATCCTCTCGGATGAAAAATACCCCGTGACCTTTGAGTACGCCGGACAGGATACCGCCCTTGTGGAGATCAAAGCAAACGGCGGCGAAGCCATCAAGAACGATATCCTCTACGGCTCGGTCAAGGGACTGAAAATCGACCGTGAAACCGAGAAGCCTATCGTCGGCGCAAGGTTCGGTCTTTTCCGTAGCGACGAAACCGAGTTTACTGCCGAAAACGCTATCCTTACAGTCGAATCCGGCGAGGACGGCATTTTCTATTTTGAAAATATCCCCTACGGCAATTGGCTCATTAAGGAGTTGCAGCCTGCTGACGGATACCTCGAAAATAAAGAAATCTATCCCGTCCGCATCAGCGAGAACGGACAGACCATCGGCATTACGGTCGTCAATGACCGTATCCCCGAAATCGGAACAAAGGCGACGGTGAACGGCGAAAAGACTGCTGCTGCCGAGGGCGACATCACCGTTGAGGATACCGTTTCGTATAAGCATCTAATCCCCGGCAAGGCGTATACCGTCAAGGGCATCCTTATGGACAAGGCAACGGGCAAGCCATTCCTCGTAAACGGCAAGGAAGTGACCTCCGAGGTCACCTTTACGGCAGAGAAAAAAGACGGAGAGATTACCGTCCGCTTTACCTTTGACGGCAGCGCCGTAACCAAGCAGACAGACATCGTAGTGTTTGAAACGCTCTATCGTGACGGTGTGGAAATCGCAGCTCATGCCGACATTGAGGATGGCGGTCAGACCGTAACGCTTACGCCTCCTGCTCCTCCCGTTCCGCAGACGGGCGACAACTCCAACCTCGGCTTTTGGATCGGACTCGGCGCTGTGGCACTCGGCAGTATTATCGCCGTGGTCATTATCCGTGTGAAATCCCGAAAGGATGAGGATGACGAGTAATGAAAAAGGTGTATGTCTGCGCTCCCCTCGGAGGGAATATTGAGCAAAACCTCAAAAAGGTTAAGACATATACCGAATACGCACTGAGGTGCGGCACGGCTCCGGTCGTGCCGCATTTCTATGCTCTGTGCCTCGACGATAATGCCCCCAAAGATCGGGAAATCGGCTTGGCAGCGGGAATGTCGCTTCTGTGGCTCTGCGATGAGGTGTGGGTATTCGGAGATACCGTCACGGACGGCATGAGTGCCGAACTGAAATTCTGCAAAAACCTCAATATCCGAGTCCGAAAGATAACCGAAAAAGAAATCCAAAAAGCGATTGGAGGTAATCCCTTATGAATCCTATGAAAAAGAAAACCGTCAGAATCCTTTTCTGTGTTCTGCTTGTGGCCGTCCTTGTGTCGACTTTCTCCATGACTGCCTTTGCCGCAGGCGATGTGGCAGGTGCAATCGAGAATACTTGGAATGCTGCCAAGAGCCAAATTCAGACGGTTGTCAACAATGTTGTTTTTCCCGTGTGCGATATGATCCTCGCCATCCTTTTCTTCGTGAAGGTCGGCACGGCGTACTTCGACTACAGAAAGCACGGACAGTTTGAATTTGCCGCTCCGTGCATTCTGTTTGCCTGCCTTATTTTCACGCTGACCGCACCGCTGTATATCTGGTCGATCATTTGAAAAGCGTGCAATCGACACGAAACAGGACTGAATTTCACAAAAAAACCGCCCGAAAACCACTCGCTAATACATTCTATATGGATTTGCGATTGTTCTAAAAACTGCATTAGCCATTTATACTATGTATAAGAGAGTTAGTAACCGAAAGGAAACGGGTGATGTTATGATAGATAAAAGAATCGGACAGCGAATCAAAGAATGCCGCGAGAGGATCGGACTTACGCAGGAGCAGTTCTCGGAAAAGACAGGACTTTCCGTCAATTATATTTCCACAGTAGAGCGCGGCGGCTCTTTTCCGAGGTGCGAAAGGCTGATCACCATATTGAACGGCCTCCAGGTCTCGGCAGACGCCATCTTCTGTGATGTGATCGACCATGCGGTCGAATACAAGGAGAACGAGCTCAGCCGCCGTCTTTCCGCACTGCCTGCGGAGGAACAGAACAGGATCCTGCAAATGCTCGACCTCATGATAAAGCAAGCGGAAAACAATAAATAACGGTATATTTTATCGGACTGCACGGTTTTCGTGCAGTTTTTTGTTTTTCGACACTTTGTTTCGACAGATTTTTCTGTTATAATGGTGTAAACTGTGTATAAGCAAGTTAGATACACTTGCTAATACACATACAAGGAGAACAGAAAAATCATGAACAAAACTTGCTGCTTCACAGGACACAGACCGAAATCCCTGCCCTTCGGTTACGACGAAGGTGCGGAAGGCTGCAAAAGACTCAAGGCATTGCTGACCGAGAGCATCGAAAAGCAGATCACCGAAAACGGCGTGACGCATTTCATCTCCGGCATGGCGATGGGTGTGGACATCTACGCAGCCGAGGCGGTGCTGGAGCTCAAAGAAAAGTATCCGCACATAACGCTGGAATGCGCCATTCCCTGCGAAACCCAGGCAAATCGCTGGAGCGAAGGCTGGCGGAACAGGTACTTCGATATTATCTACCGCTCCGATGACGCACAGACACTGCAAACCCACTATACCTCCGACTGCATGATGAAGCGGAATAAATATATGGTGGACAACAGCGATGTTGTGATAGCCGTATGGAACGGTGAAAAAAGCGGCACCGGAAACACGGTGGACTATGCTTTGAAAAACGGGAAAAAGGTCATCATCATTGATCCGAATACACTGAATTGACGCTTGTAAACGGCGCAGGAACCGCTGCAAACTCAGAGATTGCGGCGGTTTTATTTTGCGCTGGACTTCCGCTGCAGTGTGTGGTATGTTGTGTGACTTGGGAAGGAGGAATGACCGATATGGGATTTTTTTACAAACTGTTCAACGGCGAGATCTGCCCGATAGAAAACCTCGTCAGGCAAACGCCCGAATACACCAAGGCACTTCACGAGCTCGCCGCCGCTTCCGAGAAATTGGAAAAGTCGCTGACGCCCGAACAGTCGGATCTGTTCTACGCAATGAAAAATGCCAAAGCGGAAGTGGAAACGCTCCTGCAGGCCGAAGCGTACCGAATGGGCTTCATAGACGGTTTGGAAATGAAAAAAGACATAGAAACAAACGGGAAAGCCGCTGACTGATTAAGAGTCGGCGGCTTTTCTCATGCGGCAGACACCTCGTCTGCCGCTTTCATTTAGAAATGAGGTGGTAATCATTTTTGACTGGTTAGGCGATATCTTTTCGGGGATCGGCAGCGCCATCGGCGATGCAATGGACTTCCTCGGAACACAAATATCCAATGCCATTTGGGACGCAATGCTCAAATGGTTTTATGAAATCATCTACGGCGCTATCGCCGACTTCTTCGAGATGATGGGCAATATGGGTGCGGATGTGTTTGACCTTGAATGGGTAAAAGCAACCGTAAAGCTGTTTACTCTTTTCGGCTGGGGCTTGTTCGTGGCCGGAACGGTTGTGGCGATATTCGATGTTGCCATCGAGTATCAATGCGGCAGAGCCAATGTGAAAACAACGGCACTCAACATCATAAAAGGCTTCTTTGCCTGTTCTCTCATCGGAGTCGTACCGATAGAATTATACAAGTTTTGCATCAGCCTGCAAAACACATTTTCCCACGACCTTGCCCGAATTTTTGCGGGAACGCAGTCCCTCAACCTCGCAGGCCAAAGCACTTCGGTGCTGCAGGGCTCGTTTATGGTGGCGGCTACTGCGGAATACAAGCTCTTTAATCTGCTTGCGATGATCGCCTTTGCCTACTGCATTATTAAAATCTTCTTTCAGAATATCAAGAGAGGCGGTATTCTCCTTGTGCAGATGGCTGTCGGTGCGCTATATATGTTCAGCGTACCAAGGGGCTATGCCGACGGCTTCAACCAATGGTGCAAGCAGGTCATAGCAATCTGCCTTACCGCATTTATGCAGACAACATTGCTTTTCTTGGGGCTTCTGACCTTTCCGCAGAATATGCTGCTTGGACTCGGCATTATGCTCGCTGCCAATGAAGTGCCGAGAATTGCACAACAGTTCGGACTTGATTCGAGCGCCAGAGTAAACATGATGAGTGTTGTTCACGCTACAACTACAGCGGTCAACCTCTCTCGCAGTGTAGCAAGAGCCACGGGCAAATAAGGAGGTGCGCTATGAAAGAAAACAATGAATTGGAACGCTCGGATATTGTCATCGACAGAGATATGGAAGTCGACTGCGACATCGGGCATCAGATCACCTGTTATCTCGAAACATGGTTTGATGTGGACAAGAAATTCGGAACGAACACAGCGGCAGACGATGACAAGTGGCTGAATCTGTACGCCAAGTATGATCCGTTTGCCGACACGCTCCGGCTTGAATTTACTGTCACGACCGCCGACTCCTGTGAGGAAGGCGAATATGTGCCGACCGTTGCGGAGTCGCAGCTCATCAAGGATATGATTGCCGAGAAGCTCCGTGAGGAATACGGACAGACGCCCAAGGAATTCTGCGAGGATGTCGGCGGCATGGAAATCGGAGGAATGACGCAATGACACAATATATCTATCCGCAGAACTTAAAAGCCACCGCTAACCTGTGGCTTTGGAGTTTGCGGGACTTTGTAATTTTAGCGGTAGCCGCACTGTTGTCGGTTCTCGCACTTGTGCAGATGCACATCTTCTTACCGGCCGTAGCTGTTTTATGCTACGGCTTTTTAACAATCCGCATGGACGATACTACTGTACTCGACTTCATGCGTTACGCCGTGCGGTATTTAATATCCACACAGCAATACTTTGAATGGAGATGATGATCATGAAACAGCAGAAAAAGAAAAAAGGCCGTTCGGTGCAGGAGCTTATGGGTATCAAGACCTTCACGAAATACGGCCTTTCTACCAACAAGGGAGAGTTGCTCTTTTACCTCGTATCACCCACCAATATTTCGGTGCTGTCGCATACCAACATTGAGATAAAGATACGCCATCTGATGATGGTGCTGTCGGCGCTGCCCGACATTGAGATTGTCTGCACCGACTCCTCGGAATGCTTCGACGATAACAAAGCCTATCTGACGGAGCGCCTTGAAGTTGAGGAAAACGGCAAGGTCAGGAAGCTCATCAAAAAGGACATTGACTTCCTTGACACCATTCAGGTGGAGATGGCGACCGCCCGTCAGTTTTTCTTTGTTGCCAGGCTCAAAGGGCAGAAAGAAAAACAGGTCTTTGAAACCGCAAACCGAATTGAGAGCAAAATCGCCGGTGAGGGCTTTGAGGTACATCGGCTGAAAAAGCCGGAGATCAAACGCATCCTGGCACTTTATTTTGAGGCAAGTATGCAGGGCGAAGCCATGCCCGACATTGACGGGGGACAGTTTTACGAGGGTACAGACGATGAGGACGAGGAATAAACCCGTCCTCATATTTTTCTGTCTTCTGCTGTCGGCGGCTGCCGTGCTTGCAGGCGTAAATATCTATTCTGAGTTAAAAGAACGACAGAAAGAAAAAGATGACTTCGCCGCCGTTTCACAAATCGCCGAGCCTGCGGTCACGGCAGCACAGACAGAATCAGAGCCAACCGAGCAGCCTGCGGCAGAACGCAATATACAAGCTCTCATTGCGGAAAACGCCGATTGCATCGGGTGGCTCTCTATTGACGGTACAAACATCAGTTATCCCGTTATGCACACACCGTCCAATCCGCAGAAATATCTCCGCCGAAACTTCTACGACAAGTACAGCCAAAGCGGTGTGCCATTCCTTGACGGTCGGTGCGACCTTCAAAGCACCAACCTTATTATTTACGGTCATAACATGAAAAACGGTACGATGTTCTCCAATCTCAAAAAGTATGTGGACAGAGATTTTTTGAGCACACACCGGACCGTGAAATTTGAAACCGCAGACGGCATCCGTTATTTTACCGTTACCGAAATACTGCGGACGGATATTACGGACGCTCGGTATAACCACATTACCGCCGAGGACGGTAGCCGATGCCTCATCCTCTCCACCTGTTACGGTTCGGGCAAGGATGGCAGACTGCTCATTATCGCCGCAGAAACCTAAACGGCAGAAAGGAAAAATATTATGCTCAAAAGAAAACCGAAAGTATTGACGCCGGAGCAGGTTGAGGAGATCCGCACCAAGGATTTCTTCGATATGATCCTGCCCGGTACCATCAAATTTTTATCCGACCATTATATCGTCGGCGACAGCTACCGCTGCGTGTGGGCTATCCGTGAATATCCGCCGTCTACAGAGGAACAGGCAATCCTCTCGCAGCTCGCAGACCGAAACGGTGTGACGCTCCGTATTTACCATAGACTTGTGGAATCTATGGAACAGCGCAAGATAATTCAAAACGCCACTCGCCGCAACAGGCTTAAAAGCGGCGGCAACGATGTCAGTGAAAGCATTGAAGCCGAGGGCAATTTGCAGGATGTTATCGAGCTTCTTGCCAACCTCCGCAAGAACAAAGAGCCTTTGCTCCACTGCTCGGTATTCATCGAACTGAAAGCCAGGAGCATGGAGAAACTTAAGGAACTGCAGAGCGACATTGCAATGGAACTCACTCGCTCCAAGATTTCTGTCGATAGGCTGACCTTGCGTCAGAAAGAGGGCTTTCTCTCTGTTCTGCCCGTGGGCGCAAATCAGTTTGGCGCACAGTATGAACGAGTGCTGCCTGCCTCTTCGGTTGCCAATATGTATCCGTTTAATTTCAGCGGAAAAACAGACCCCCACGGCTCATATATCGGCAGAGATAAATACGGAACAAACATCCTTGTAGACTTCGACCGCAGAGCTGAGGATAAAACCACAAGCAACATCCTCATCCTCGGCAACAGCGGTCAGGGCAAGAGTTATCTTCTGAAACTCATCCTCACCAACATCCGTGAATCGGGCAAGCGTATCATCTGTCTCGACCCCGAATCCGAGTACGAGGATCTGTGCGATGCCCTCGGCGGCTGCTATATTGACTTCATGTCCGGCGAGTACACCATCAATCCGTTAGAGCCGAAAGCATGGACGGACAGCGTTGAGGACATCGACGCCACAACTCCCGAAGCGTTCATGAAAGTGACAAGGCTTTCACAGCACATTGCCTTTCTGAAAGACTTCTTCCGCAGCTACAAGGATTTCACCGATTCGCAGATCGACACTATTGAAATCCTGCTCTCCAAACTGTACGCCCGATTCGGTATTACTGACACCACGGACTACAGCGTAAAGAAACCCTCGGACTTTCCCGTTATGGAGGATTTCTATAAGCTCTGCGAGGAAGAATTCATGGCTTACGACAAACAGAGAAAATACCTCTACACAGAGGAAACGCTACAAGAGGTCTGCCTCGGAATCCATTCCATGTGCGTAGGCTCTGAAAGCAAATACTTCAACGGCCACACCAACATCACCGACTCCAATTTTCTTGTATTCGGCGTGAAGGGGCTTATGGATACCAACCGCCGCCTCAAGGACTGTATGCTGTTCAATATTCTGTCCTTCATGAGCAACGAACTGCTCGGCAAAGGCAGCACGGCGGCATCGGTGGACGAACTGTACCTCTTCCTCTCGAATATGACTACAATCGAATATCTGCGTAACTGCATGA
>OLHG01001502.1_pt1 | contig 14221 bp, 12 predicted proteins | sample 1605971 | NCBI WGS metagenome assembly OLHG01 (sample SAMN03283289) | human gut metagenome | biome: human-associated habitat; material: feces | host: Homo sapiens | place: Peru | collected 2012 | reverse complement strand
GCGGCAAGGTGCAGCAGATCGGCACCCCGGAGGATATCTACAACGAGCCGAAGAACGCCTTCGTTGCGGACTTTATCGGCGACTCCAACATCGTGGACGGCGTGATGCACCGCGACTTCCTCGTTTCCTTCTCCGGCGTCGAGTTCCCCTGCGTGGATCGCGGCTTTGCGCGGGAACAGAGCGTGCAGGTCGTTGTCCGCCCGGAGGACATCGAAGTGGTCTCCCCCATGGAAGGCCAGTTGGTCGGCGTGGTCAACGACGTTATCTTCAAGGGCGTCCACTTTGAAATGCACGTGGAGTGCGAAGGCCGGGAGTGGCTCATCCATTCCACCCGCGCCTGTACGCCCGGCGAGACCATCGGCATGAAGATCGGCCCCAACGAGATTCACATCATGGCGCGTTCTTGAGGTGATGCCGAAATGAAGATCTACGATAAAAAGCTTGCGTATCCTTATTTCGTATGGATGACGCTGTTCACGGTGGTGCCGCTCATCATCGTAGTGTACTACGCCCTGACGGATGCGGACGGCAATTTCACGCTGGACAATCTGCTCTCCATCAGCGGCTACGGCTCGGTGTTCGCCCGCAGCCTGCTGCTGGCCCTGATCGCGACGGTCATCTGCCTCATCATCGCTTTCCCGGTGGGCTATTTCCTCTCCCGGCTGCGGGTGAACAAGCAGCACATCATGCTGATGCTGGTCATGCTGCCCATGTGGATGAACTTTCTGCTCCGCACCTATGCGTGGATGGGTCTGCTCAGCACGAACGGCCCGGTCAACGCGGTGCTTGGCTTCTTCGGCCTTGGACCGTTCAATATGCTGAACACTTCCGGCGCGGTGGTGCTGGGCATGGTGTACAACTACGTGCCCTATATGATCCTGCCGCTATACACCAGCATGACCAAGATCGACCAGAGCATCGTGGAGGCGGCGCAGGACCTTGGTGCCTCCACCACCCAGACCCTGCTGCGGGTGCTCATCCCCATGAGCGTGCCCGGCATCAGCACCGGCATCACGATGGTCTTCGTCCCGGCGGTGTCTACCTTCGTCATCAGCCGGATGCTGGGCGGCGGTTCCAACCTGTTGATCGGCGATCTGATCGAGATGCAGTTCCTTGGCAACAGCTACAACCTGAACGTCGGCTCGGCCATGAGCCTTGTGCTGATGATCATCGTTCTGCTCTGCATGAGCTTTACCTCTAGCTTTGATGAGGATGAGATGGAGGGTGTGTCCTGATGAAAACAAAACATCTTCGCCTGATGCAGCGGGTCTATATCATCCTGTTTTTCTGCTTCATGTATCTGCCCATCGCGTATATGATCGTGTTCAGCTTCAACCAGAGCAAGGGCTACGCGCTGTTCACCGGCTTTACGCTCAAGTGGTACACCAGCCTGTTCCATAACGCTTCCATCCTGCGGGCGCTGGCCGTCTCGCTGGAAGTGGCGCTGGCTTCGGCGGTCATCGCCACCATCCTCGGCACAGCGGCTTCGCTGGGAATCGCGTCCATGGGCCGCAAGAGCCGCCTTGTGGTCACCAACATCACCTATATCCCGGTGGTCAACCCGGAGATCATTACCGGTATCTCGCTGATGCTGCTCTTCGTGGCATACCAGCGCTTCGCGGCCCACACCGATCTTTTGCCCGACAGCATCATGGGTCTGCCCACGCTGCTCATCGCGCATATCGCGTTCAATGTGCCCTATGTCATTTTCAACGTGTCCCCGAAGCTCAAGCAGCTGGACATCAAGCTGTATGAGGCCGCCCTCGATCTTGGCTGCGACCCGAAACAGGCCTTTTTCAAGGTCATCCTGCCGGAGATCAGCCCCGCCATCCTGTCGGCCTTCCTCATCTGCCTGACGTATTCCATCGATGACTTCATGATCTCCTACTTCAACTGCGGCACAGTCGAGACCCTGCCCATCGCCATCTACTCCATGACCCGTAAGAAGGTCAGCCCGGAGATCTACGCCCTGTCTACCATCATGTTCGTGGTCATCCTGTCCATCATCCTGATCTCCAACGCGATGGAAAGCCGCGGGTACCGCCGCGACCAGAGGGCACTGAGAGGGGAGGACGTGGCATGAAACAGATGAAACGCTTTGCGGCGCTGCTGCTGACGGCGGTTCTGGCCCTGAGTCTGCCGCTTTCGACGCTGGCCGCCGGGACCATCGAGGTCACCGAGGACGTCTCCGTGACCGACACCTACGACTGGACCCGCTTCAAGGGAAAGAACATTACCCTGAACGTCTACAACTGGGGCGAGTACATCTCCAACGGTTCGGACGACAGCGTGGACGTGGTGTCGGCGTTCCAGAAGCTGACCGGCATCCATGTCAACTACACCACCTTCGACTCCAACGAGTCCCTTTACGCCAAGCTCAGATCCGGCGCGGCAGATTACGATGTGATCATCCCGTCGGATTATATGGTGGCGAAGATGATCTCGGAAGGGATGCTGGCAAAGCTCGATTATAGCAACATCCCCAACTTCCAGAACATCGACGAGGAGTACCGCAACGCCGATTACGACCCCACCAATGAGTATTCGGTGCCCTATATGCTCTGCACCACCGGCATCATCTACAATACCACCATGGTGGACAAGGCTCCGACCAGCTGGGCCGACCTGTGGGATGAGCGGTATTCCGGCAGTATGCTGATGTTCAACAACAGCCGCGATGCCTACGCCATCGCCGCTTTTGCCACCGGGAACAGCATCAATCCCCAGTCTACCGAGGAAGTGGACGAGGTGGTCGAGAAGCTCAAGAGCCAGAAGCCCCTTGTTCAGGCCTACGTCATGGACGAGATCTTCGATAAGATGATCGGCGGCGAGGCAGCCATCGGCGTCTACTACTCCGGCGACGCCATCACCATGATCGACGACAACCCCGATCTGGCATGGGTCTTCCCGGAAGAGGGCAGTGTCCTCTCGGTGGACAGCATGTGCATCCCCGCCACCAGCGAAAACCAAGAGGCCGCCGAAATGTTCATCAACTTCATGTGCGAAGTGGACATCGGCAAGGCGAACGCCGAGTATATCGGCTACACCACCCCCATGCAGGCCGTGTGGGAAGTGCTGGACGAGGATCTGAAGTACAGCGAGATCGCTTTCCCCTCGGAGGAGATCGCCGAAAAGGAGAAGGTCTTCACCGACCTGAGCGACGAGGTGAACAGCGAACTCGACGTCAAGTGGAGCGAGATGAAGAGCTACGACGAGGGCGGCAGCGGCGTTATTTTCCTGCTGCTCCTCCTTGCCATGATCGCGCTGGCGTGCTTCAACATCTGGCGGAAGCTGCGCAAAAAATCGCGCAATATGTATTGACCCCATACAGGCTGCGCCTCCCTTGGTGCGGCCTGTTTTTGATTGAAAAGGAATGTTTGACAATGGAACTGAATCACTTCACCGAGACCTTTACCGTTCTGAACGCAGACGGCGACTTCCGCCGGATGCTCAAGCCCAGCGCCCTGTTCCGCTACGTGGAACAGGCGGCAGCAGACCACGCCCGCGCCTATGGCATGGACGACGCTTTTTTTGCCGCCCGCCACACAGCTTTTCTGGTGGGCAAACAGGCGGTGGAAATCTACCGGATGCCCACCCGTGGCGAAAAGGTCACGCTGGATACGGCCTGTGAACCCTGCAAAAAAGGCTCCATGAAGCGGATCACCCATCTGCGGGACGAGGCGGGCCGTGAGCTTGCCATGGTGGACTGCCGCTGGATCGTGGTGGACACCGAGACGGAGCGCATCCTGCGCCAGCCCAGTTGGTGCACCCCCAACTACGAAAATGATACGTTGGAAGGGGAGCTGCCCCAGCTCGTGCACAAAGCGAAGGACTTGACCTTTGCGGGCAATTGGACGGCCCGCTATTCTCTGTGCGACCTGAACGGCCATGTAAACAACTCCTGCTATCTGGACATCGCGTGCGACGCGCTGCCGCTGGAAGTGCTCCGCAAAGGGCCTCTGCGCTTTGCCTCCATCAAATACCACCGCGAGATCCCTATGGGGGCCGAGGTGGCGGTGTCCTATGCTCCGTCGGCGGATGGCTGGTATGTGGTGGGCCGCCGCGAGGAGCACATGGCATTTGAATGTTATCTGGAGTTTGCCGACGAAGCGGCACAAAAGGTCTGAAAAAGAATTACAAAAGATTTACAATTTTCTTTGCAAAAGCTCTTGCAAAATGGTTTCAAAAGAGTTACAATATGGTTACAGAAAGCGATAAGACGCTTCTGAGTGAAATCTTTTTCTTCTTGTTATCCGTGGATATCGGGTGCGCCGCCCTTCCTCCTCCGGCTGTACTCCTTCGCAGCTGCTGGCCGCGCACCGCACAGGCGGTATCCTCGCTTCGTGTGCAGAAAAGCTCGCCCTTCGGGGCGGGCTTTTTTGCGTCTCCGGGGCCGCGGTGAGAGCAAAGAAAAGCAGATTTCGGGAATAAAGTGTTACTTTCCGTCATTTTCTTAGACAAAGTGTCTGGTTTTCACGAGGAGTCATTTGGAAAGTTTGTTTTGCAAAATGCTTGCGTTTGTGCCGGTTTGTGTTACAATAAGTGCAAGCAATTTTAAGCATGTTCCAAGCACATTAGGTGAAATGAATTTGCCGCCGTTTTGACGGGCTGCACGAGAGAAAAGGAGTTTGAGTATGGCTTATTTCTATGAAGAACCTTCCCGCACCTTTGGCGAATATCTGCTGATTCCGGGGTATTCCTCCGCAGAGAATATTCCTACGGCCGTCAGTCTGAAGACCCCGTTGGTCAAGTACCGCAAGGGTGAGGAAGAGTGCCCGCTGGAAATGAACATCCCCATGATCAGCGCCATCATGCAGTCGGTCTCCGGCGATAAGCTGGCCATCGCACTGGCTCGTGAGGGCGGCGTTTCCTTTATTTACGGTTCTCAGAGCATCGAGAACGAGGCCGCCATGGTCCGCCGCGTGAAGAGCTACAAGGCCGGTTATGTCGTTTCCGACTCCAATCTGGCCCCCACTGCCACCCTGCACGACGTGCTGGAGCTGAAGGCCCGCACCGGCCACTCCACCATCGCTGTTACCGCCGACGGCACCCCCAACGGCAAGCTGCTGGGCATCGTGGCCTCCCGCGATTACCGCGTCAACCACACCCCCGATGACGCCTCCGTTACCACCTTCATGACCCCCATCGAGAAGCTGGTCACCGCACCGGAAAACACCTCCCTGCATGACTGCAACAACATCATCTGGGACAACAAGATCAACACCCTGCCGCTGGTGGACGCCGAGGGCAACCTGAAGTACTTCGTTTTCCGCAAGGACTACGATTCCCACAAGAAGAACATCAACGAGCTGCTGGACAAGAATAAGAGCTATGTCGTCGGCGCGGGCATCAACACCCGTGACTATGCCCAGCGCGTGCCCGCACTGGTGGATGCCGGTGTGGACGTCCTCTGCATCGACTCTTCCGAGGGCTATTCCGAGTGGCAGAGCCGCACGATCGGCTGGATCCGCGAGAACTACGGCGACACCGTGAAGGTCGGCGCGGGCAATGTCGTGGATGCTGAGGGCTTCCGCTTCCTTGCCAAGGCTGGCGCAGACTTCGTGAAGATCGGCATCGGCGGCGGTTCCATCTGCATCACCCGCGAGACCAAGGGCATCGGCCGTGGTCAGGCCACCGCTGTCATCGAGGTCGCCAAGGCTCGTGACGAGTACTTCAAGGAGACCGGCATCTATGTGCCCATCTGCTCCGACGGCGGCATCGTCCACGATTACCACATCACCCTCGCGCTGGCCATGGGCGCGGATTTCGTCATGCTGGGCCGCTACTTTGCCCGTTTCGACGAGAGCCCCACGAACAAGGTCCGCATCAACGGCCAGTATATGAAGGAGTATTGGGGCGAGGGCTCCAACCGTGCCCGCAACTGGCAGCGGTATGACCTCGGCGGCTCCACCAAGCTGAGCTTCGAGGAAGGCGTGGACAGTTATGTTCCTTACGCCGGCCCCCTGTCCGACGGCGTCCAGACCACCCTGTACAAGGTCAAGAGCACCATGTGCAACTGCGGCGCACTGTCCATCCCCGAACTGCAGCAGAAGGCCAAGCTCACCGTCGTTTCCTCCACCTCCATCGTTGAAGGCGGCAGCCACGACGTTGTGCTGAAGAACGCCACCCCGAATATCATCAACGGCTGATCTGAGCTGACCGCATCCAAGCCGCTTCCGGACCCTCCGGAGGCGGCTTTTGCGGCTTTCGAAAAAAAGATTTGACCCACTTGTGCCGGAATTTTACAAAACCTCTTGCACCCGCACGGGAAAGATGCTATCATGATACAAACACCCTGTCATGACAGGGCAGAAGAGAGGAAAACCGTCATGGACGAGATTAAAGTTATTCCGTATATTCCGGATGAAGATTACGATAACCCCGCAATGGTCGTGGATTTTTACGAGTTCACGATGGCCAACTGCCTGTTCCTGAATGGCTTCAAGGATACGACGCTGGTGTTCGATATGTTCTTCCGCAAGAACCCGGACAATCAGGGTTATTCCATCAGCGCCGGCCAGCGCAAGCTGACCCGCTTTTTGCTGAACTATCACTTCAACGAGCAGGACATCCGCTGGCTGCGCACCAAGGGCATGAGCGAGGAGTTCTGCGAGTATCTGCGCACCTACAAGTGGAAGGGCGACATGTATGCCCTGCCGGAGGGCACCGTCTGTTACCCCCATGTGCAGATGGTCCGCATCGAGTGCGATCTGGTAGGTGCGATCCTGATCGAGACCTACCTGCTCCAGACCATGAACTTCCACAGCCTCATCGCCACGAAGGCTACCCGCGTCACCGGCCTGAACACCCATACGCCCCGCAGCGTCATGGAGTTCGGCACCCGCCGCGCACAGGGCGAGAGCGCGGGCAATGACGGCGCTTACGCAGCCGTTTTGGGCGGCTGTATCGGCACCGCCAACTGTTTGGCTGAGATGAAGTACGGCTCGGACGTCAAGGCCGTCGGCACCGTGGCCCACAGCTTTATTGAGTTCTTCCCGACCGAGTTCGACGCCTTCAAGGCTTTTGCGGATACCTACCCGGACTCCGTCAGTCTGCTGCTGGATACCTACAACATCATGGAGAGCGGTCTGCCCAACCTCATCAAGCTGGACGACTACCTCATTGAGAAATACCCCAACGACCCCAACCGCCGCGTGAAGAGCGCCCGCATCGACTCCGGCGACTTGGCCCGCGGCTCCAAGCGTCTGCGCAAGGCGCTGGATGCAGCCGGGAAGTCCTATATCAAGCTGGTGGCTTCCAACGGTCTGGATGAAAAGAAGATCGCCAACATGGAGCTGTATGAGCACGCTCACTTCGACTCCTACGGCGTCGGCGAGAACCTCATCACCTCCGCGTCCGACCCCGTCTTCGGCGGCGTGTACAAGCTGGTGGCGGTCAAGCGCCCGGATGGCAGCTATCAGCCCAAGATGAAGTGCTCCGATTCCGCCAGCAAGGCCATCATCCCCGGCAAGAAGATGCCGTGGCGTCTCTACGACGAAAACGGTCAGGCCCAGTGTGACCTGATCGCGATGGACGGCGAGGAGATCGAAGCCGGGAAGCCTGTCACGATGGTCAACCTCGACTCCGACGCCATTGAGCGCACCGTGACCATCACCCCCACCAAGGTCAAAAAGCTGTTGGTGCCCCACATCCTGAACGGTGAATTGGCCATCGAACTGCCCTCCATTGCCGAGAAAAAGGCCTACATCGCAAAGCAGCTCACCGACGAAACGTGGGAGAGCGAGCTGCGCTTGGAATGCCCCCACAAGCACTATGTCAACATGACTCCCGCCGTCGCCGAGTGCCGCTCCCGTATGTATGCCGAGCTGCACGGCGGCAAAGTGTAAGCTTGACAAAACCGCGTTTCTATTGTATGATATGAACTGCCGCTTGCAGCTGCTGTGGGCGGCAGTTCTTTAGGTGCCACTGTGGTGAAATTGGCAGACACGAGGGACTTAAAATCCCTTTCTGGCGACAGAGTGCGGGTTCAAGCCCCGCCGGTGGCATGAAAAGCCCCACAATCGTGCGCGAAAAGCGTGCTGTTGTGGGGCTTTTTGGATGTTTACATCGACTGGATTTTGCATTATAATTTATTCGGGTATATCTTCAAACAGGAGTATCGAAACAGGATGAGAGTGATTTCACTTTTTAGCGGTGCAGGTGGGCTGGACTTGGGATTGATCCAAGCAGGAAATACGGTCATTTGGGCAAACGATATCGATGAAAATGCCGTCGCAACGTATAAAGAAAACATTGGCGATCACATTGTCTGCGATGACATCAAGAATATTGCGATCCGAGACCTTCCCGATGCGGAAGTGGTAGTCGGCGGTTTTCCGTGTCAGGGATTTTCACTGGCCAACCGGAGACGCTCCATTGAGGACGAGCGCAATCAGTTGTACCGGTTCTTTTATGATACTATCAAAGAAAAACAGCCGAAATTCTTCATCGCTGAAAACGTAAAGGGCATTCTGAGCCTTGGCAAAGGGGAGATCATCCGGCAGATCGTGGATGATTTTAAGGGTGCCGGTTACATGACGGAAGTTCATCTGGTCAATATGGCAGATTACGGTGTGCCGCAGACCCGTCAGCGTGTTTTGATCATCGGGCAGCGAACGGACATCGGGGAGAAAATGCTGTTTCATTTCCCGGAGCCGACCCATTCCAAGGATGGAAAAACGCTGCCGAAGTGGGTCTCGATCAAGGAAGCCATCGATCATTTTCCTGATCCGGATACAGAAAACTCGGTCGTAAACCATGTTTATTCGGCTTACAAGGTTGAGTATCGGAATTTTACGGGGCATCGCCAAACGGATCCCGATAAGCCGTCCCCTACGATCTTGGCGCGCGGAAACGGAAAAGGCGGCGTTTGTGCCATCCCGCACTATAACGGCAAGCGGCGGCTGAGCATCCGGGAGAGTGCCAGCGTGCAGACCTTCCCGGAGGATTTTCGCTTCTTGGGATCGATGAGTGCGTGCTATCGCCAGATCGGGAACGCCGTGCCGGTAGAATTTGCGCGACTCTTGGGGGAAGAATTGATGCGATTGGAGAAAGATGGAGTATGAGGGTGGTTTCGCTTTTTAGCGGTGCAGGCGGTTTGGACCTTGGGTTTACCATGGCCGGACACGAGATCGTATGGGCGAACGATATCTACGAAGACGCAGTGAAAACCTATCGGCGAAATCTCGGCGACCACATCGTCTGCAAGGACATCTCCCTTGTGGATGCAGCCGATATTCCGAATTGCGATATCATCATTGGCGGCTTCCCGTGTCAGGGCTTTTCAGTTGCCAATGTCAAGCGCCATGTAGACGATGAGCGGAATGTGCTGTACAAACAATTGATCCGCATCATTGAGGCGAAAAAGCCGAAGTTTTTTCTGGCAGAAAACGTCAAAGGATTGACCAATTTGGCAAAAGGCGCGGTCTTCCAGATGATTCTTTCGGATTTTCGGGCGCTGGGATATCAGGTGGATTTCCGCATTTTGAATGCGGCAGATTTTGGTGTACCGCAGACCCGCCAGCGTGTGATTATTGTGGGCGTGCGGAATGATGTCGATTTTACGTATGAATTTCCATATCCGACCCACAGTAAAACCGGCGCGGATGGGTTGCCGAAATGGGTCAGCGTCAGCAAGGCGCTTGCTGGTATCCCGGACCCGGATCAGCCCAATGACCTGCCGAATCATGAGTATTCGAAGTACAAACTCAACTTTAACGGGTATTTGGGGCATCGTCAGTTAGACCCCGAAAAACCGGCTCCGACCGTTACCGCAAGAGGAGACAACAAGGGCGGCGTGGTGATCCTGCCGCACCCGAACGCAGAACGTCGAATGTCCTGCCGTGAGCTGGCAAGAATCCAAAGCTTCCCGCTGGATTACGAATTCTACGGTAACCGCTCTTCTGTTTATCGTCAAATTGGAAACGCGGTGCCGCCTCTGCTGGGGTACGCCGTGGCGAAGGTCTTCAATGCGTACAAACCATAGGATGTGATCGATATGCTGAGCAAGGATTTCGTTCCCGTAAAACCATTTCCAGATTTTAAATGGAAATGGGCCTCTCTCCAATGTACGGAAAGCCTCAATGACCCGGTGATCCTGCTGGGCGTTTTGTTCCGGATGCGGAAGCTGGAAAAACTGAACCAAGGAATCAAGTATAGTTCGGAAGCCTTTTCCGAGGAGCTACGGGCGCTGTCCAACGATACCAAGGATTCCATTGATGTAGATCTGGCGGGGCGGACCGGAAGCCGTAATTTGATCCGCAATTCCGGCCAATATTGGCGGGCGCTCAATCTGATCGCACCGGGGGATCGCTCCGGCAAGATTTGTCTGACCAATTTTGGCCGAGAGGTCGCAGACCATGAAATCTCGCAGACGGAGTTCGCGGCGATTACCGTCCAAAGCTTTCATTTGCCCAACCCGCAGGTGCAGTCCCAAGGGGAGTGCACGCAATGGGTCGAGAAAGGGTTGATTCTTTACCCGCTGCGGCTTCTGCTGGAAATCAGCTGTGAGCTGCGGAAACGGAAAGAAGGCTACATCACCCCGGATGAATTGGTGCATGTGATCATCCCGCTGTCCGGCTGCCACGCGGAATTGACGGATTATGTCAACTTTATCTGCTGGCGGCGGGAAGGCATGATCTCCACCGAAAACTGGCCCAACTGCGCACCAGAAGCAAACGATAAACGCATTGCGCGGGAATATCTGTTGTTTCTGGCAAATTACGGCTATATGGAAATGAAATCCGGTCATGATCGGATGAGCGAGCAATATTACATCTGTGATTACTTGATCTCTGAAATCGAACAGCTCTTAACCACGGGGGTGAATACCACCGGTGCGCTCAACTCACTTTACAAAAAGCAACTGCAGGAGCTGACCGATGAAGTGGAGCGTAAACGGGTCCAGTCCAGCCGAATCGCACGGCCAAACCAAGCGGCATTCCGTAAAAAAGTTCTGGCGGCTTGTCAGCGGTGCGTGATCACCAATGTGACGATGCCGGAGATTTTGGAAGCGGCCCACATCAAGCCCTTCAAATACAAAGGAGAAGATACGATCGCAAATGGATTTGCCATGCGGACTGATATCCATACGCTCTTTGATACCGGACATCTGCGCATTTCGCCGGAAGGCGTTGTGGAGCTGTCCCAAAGAGCGCGAATGGACTACGGTGCGGCGATCCCGCCGCGTATCGTGATCCCGGATTTTACCGACCGCGAGTTTCTCCGCTGGCGCTGGGAAAATTACAACGGCCTATAACAGATAAAACCGGCAAAGCAGAACAAACTGCCTTGCCGGTTTTGGCATAAAGAGGACTTATTATCGCTCTTCCATCTCATGAAACCGCTCTAGGAAGCTATGCTCGACACCCTCGGACTTATAGCCCGGCATGGTGTCCAGTGCAACGGCGTGGATGCTGCGGAAGATGCTGTTTTCGATGTTGGGGTTGTCGCGCTTGAGGCGGCGGAGCAGAATTTTGGTTTCCTGCCGCTTGGAACCGCCGCCGCCGTTGTCGCACATGGTGCAGTTTTCGGTAAAGCGGCAGGCGCACTGAATAAACTCAAGGTCGTTATAGCGCTTCCACGCCAGAATATCCTCCTCGCGGATGCAGTACATCGGGCGGATGAGGGTCATGCCGGGGAAGCTGGTGCTGTGGAGCTTGGGCGGCATGGCCTGCAGCTGGGAGCCGTAGAACATGCTCATAACGGTCGTCTCGATGACATCGTTGAAGTGGTGGCCCAGCGCGATCTTATTGCAGCCCAGCTCCTTGGCCTTGCTGTACAGGTGGCCGCGGCGCATCCGGGCGCAGAGGTAGCAGGGGTTCTTCTCGGTGTTGTTGGCCACCGAGAAGATGTTGCTCTCGAAAATGGTCACGGGGATGTGGAGCAGTTCGGCGTTGGATTCGATCTTCTGGCGGTTGATCTCGTTGTAGCCGGGGTCCATCACAAGGAAGACCAGCTCAAAGGGCACGTCGCTGTGCTTTTGCAGCTCCTGCATGAGCTTGGCCATCAGCATGGAGTCCTTGCCGCCGGAGATGCAGACGGCGATCTTGTCGCCCGCTTGGATCAGCTCGTACCGCTTGACGGCCACGATGAAAGGCGTCCAGAGTTCCTTGCGGTATTTTTTGATGATGCTGCGTTCAATCAGTTGATAGGGTTCGAGTTCGCGTTTCATGATTTCTCCTTGTATCGTTCAATGTGCGGCGGTCAGTTGCTGGCAACAGACGTCGAACACCTGTAAAAATTCCTGAATCTCGGCTTCCGTGGTCAGGTGGCTCAGGCTGATGCGCCACGACGAAAGGGCGTTGCGGCGGTCCCGGCTGACGGCGAAGACGGCGCGGGAAGGCAGACCATCCGACGAACAGGCCGATTTGACCGAAACGCAGACCCCGTGGGCGTCCAGTTCCCGCTGGAAAACGGTGCCCTTCACATTCTGGACGCTGAGATTCAGGATGTGGGGGATGGCGTGTTCCGGGCTGTTGATCCGGACGTCCGGGCGTCGGCTCAGCGCGGCGCGGAGTTCGGAATTCAGCTTCTGCACATGGGCGGCGCGCTCCGGCAGCTCGTTCACGGCCAGCTCCAGCGCCAAGGCGAGGGAAGAGGCCAGCGCGACGGTCGGGGTGCCGCTGCGGTAGATGGTGGTGCTCTCGCCGCCGTGGATGAGAGGCTCCAGCGCCAGATTCCGCCGTTTGAGCAGCAGGCCGATGCCGTTCAGGCCGTAGAACTTGTGGGCCGTCAGACTCATGGTGTCCACCCCTTCGAAGGAGACGGGAATCTTGCCCACAGCCTGTGTGGCGTCCACATGCAGGCGGCAGTTGGGGTAGTCCTTCAGGACCTCGGCAATCTTATCCACCGGCTGCACGACGCCGAGTTCGCTGTCCACAAGGGTGACGGCCACGGCGATGGTGTCCGGGCGGAGCAGATCTTTCAGATGCTCCAGATCAATGGTGCCGTCCCGCTGAATGTCTACAAGATCGATCTCGCAGCCCTGCTCCTGCAAAGCGGTCAGCGTGCCGCTGACGGAGGAGTGCTCCAGCGGGGTGGAGATGATGTGCTTGCCCACATGGCGGGAGAGCCGCGCCAGCCCCTTGAGCGCAAAGTTGTTGGCCTCGCTGGCACCGGAAGTATAGATGACCTCGGCGGGCTGAACGCCCAGCAGCGAGGCGATTTTTATTGTGGCGGCGTCGATCTCTGCCTTGGCGGCTGCCCCCGCCTGATGGTGGGAGTTCGCGTTGCCGATGCAGCTGCGCTCCACCGTACAAAACCGGTCGAGCACGCGGGGGTCGGCCGGGGTATTGGCTGAATAATCCAGATAGATCATAGTGCTCCTTCAAATCTCAATCCATTTAATAGGTATTATTATAGTGCGCCGCTGGCCGGATTTCAAGATGCCGGGCAAAAATGCCGCCGGGCACCGGGAAACCCCGAAAAAAGAAGGCGAATTTAGGGATATTGCCAAAAAGTTGGAAACCGGTTGCGCGGCGGAGCGGTTTCTGCTATACTCTATAGAGTCAAAACGGGAAGGGGAGAGAACGATGCGTGGTTCAACTTTGCGGAGCACACGTTCGTCTTTTCTGTTCCCGTTGATTTTCATTTCCAAAAATCTGAGGCACTGACGCTTTCGGGCGGCGATGCCTCTTTTTTTGGGCAGAAACGAAGGGAGGACTCATTTTCATGAGTGAAAAAATCGACTACTCCAAGGGCATTTACGACGCGCGCCAGCTGGGCACGGGCCGGATGCTGATCCTCGGCGTGCAGCACATGTTCGCCATGTTCGGCGCCACCGTTCTGGTGCCGCTGCTCACCGGCTTGAGCGTTTCCACCACGCTGCTGTGCGCCGGTCTGGGCACGCTGCTGTTCCACCTGATCACCAAGGGCAAGGTCCCGGCCTTCCTTGGCTCGTCCTTCGCCTATCTGGGCGGCTTCTCCATCGTGGCCCCCATGCTGGCCGATGCCAACGGCAACCTGACCGTGGCCAACACCAAGATGCTGCCCTACGCCTGTGCGGGCGTGGCCTTCTCCGGCTTGCTGTATCTGGTGGTCAGTCTGCTGATCTCCACCTTCGGCATCCGCCGCATCATGAAGTTCTTCCCGCCGGTGGTCACAGGCCCCATCATCATCGCCATCGGCCTGATCCTTGCCCCCTCCGCCATCACCAACTGCGAGTCCAACTGGCTGCTGGCCTTTGTGGCGCTGGGCACGGTCATCGTCTGCAACATCTGGG
>OLHG01001500.1_pt1 | contig 14232 bp, 13 predicted proteins | sample 1605971 | NCBI WGS metagenome assembly OLHG01 (sample SAMN03283289) | human gut metagenome | biome: human-associated habitat; material: feces | host: Homo sapiens | place: Peru | collected 2012 | reverse complement strand
CGAAAGAAATAAACTTTATAGGCCAGCTTTAATAAAAATTAATGAAGATATAGAGCATTTACAAAGTTATTTTAATCCGAAAGATAAAAACTTCACATTAAAAAATATTTCTAATTTGGATTTAGAAGAAGATATTGTTAGATTAGGATTTTTACTAACACAAGTAAGAAATACCAATAAAAAATATATTAAATATGAAAAAGAAAAACTACTTTTATTTAGTTTTTCCTAATTTAATTAAAACTTTTTCTACTATTTTTTTTCTCTCTTTATTATTTAATATCAATACAAACGCTAAACAATATCCTAGCACTATTATAGCAAATGATACTATAAAGAATTTTTTCCAAGAATCTAATATTATAAATTGTTTTAACAAAATATAAAACAACATTAATATAACGAAAACACCTAAATTTTTCAAAAATTGTTTAAAAAATGTGTTCCACTTTATATTAAGATTATTAGCAGCATTAATGGTATTAAAGAAGAATGCTTTTAAAACCCAATATATTGAACTAACTCCCGCAATTGCATAAATGCCTAAATTCGTAAATTTTAGTAAAAGTAAAGTTGTAATTGTACTTAAAAGACTCATAATAAATGTTGCTACAACAGGTTTTTTTAATTTATTGGTAACAGAATCTAAAACAAACAATGTAAAATTACTTGAAGAAACCATAAAAGGCAATAAAGAAAGAATAGATAATACTTGTAATTTTATAAGTTCTTCATTAGTTTTATAAGGTAACCATAAATGAAAAAAGTCTTTTCCAAATACAGTTATCATTGCAATAGGAACAAGCATTACCAATCCTACAACCTTTAGTGAATAATTAACATATTCAATTAATTCTTCTATTTTATTTTCAGAATATAATATCAAAAATTGTGGATTAAAAGTTGTAGAAAATGTAGACAAGAAGTTTTCAATTGCAGTTGGTATAGTTTTAGCTAATGATAAAACTCCCATTTCAACTGGTCCTATAAATAGATTTGCAATTAGCAAATCTAATCCAGTCAATAAAGTTCTACTTAAACTATTAATTGAGTTCCATATACCAGAAGATATCAATTTTTTAATATAATTATTACTTACATTTTTTTTACTTATAACTAGTTCTGGACATATTCTTTTAGTAATCCTATAATAAGAAAAAACAAGAAAAATTGACATTATTACAGAAGAAAAAGGTATGTAATATATTTTTGGAGTCAAAACTGAAAAACAAATAGTTAAAACAATAACTCTTATTATATTACCCAATATATTTTTTAATGATATTAAATCTATTCTGTTTTTTACAAATGCTCCAATATTAAATACAACAGTTATTAAAGATAAAATTAAATTTACAAACGAAAGGAAAAATGTTATTTTTACATCTGTTAACAATTCACTCGGTACATTAATTAAGCTATTAATATTTAATGTTATAAAAATAGATAAAATAAATACTAAGAATGAAATTAAAATATTAGCAAAAAAAACAGAAGAATAATATTTATTTGCATTTTCTATATTGCCTTGATTAACTTCATAAGAAACAAATCTTCCGGCCATTGAATTTAAAGCCGCTGTAAATATAGATGCATAACTAATAAAATTAGTTGCCAAACCCACAAAACCATATGCTGCATCTCCAACTTTTTCAACTAAAATTGACGAGATAGCAAAATTTATAATTAATTGAATTACAAATGATGCTATATTACATATTAAATTTGTGATCACTCTTTTTTTTGTATTCATAATCTCATTCCTTTCATAAATTAATTTTTATTTTTTTATATTTACTATATTTCTCATTATTTTCATTTAATTTATTTAACATATAGCACAGAATTTAATTGGTCTATCTAGATTTTTATAAATATTATCAATTATTTTGCCACAATAACGTTGTCTTAAATCTCCGTCACACAAATTAAACAAACATATTCCATCTAATCTTTTTTGACAAACATTTTCTGATATAACTTGGATCATAATCAAACTTTACTATTTTATTATTAAATTTTCTATGCTAAGTAACATAACAATAATGACACCTAAAATTACAAGTTTCAGTAGGAAACTAACAATCTATAAATCTTTTCCATCACTTCATTTCCTATTAATTAATTCATTTATTAATAATTTATAATCATATAAATCATTAGATTTATTTTTTTTACAAAGTGTTTGAATGCAATTATCTATATCATTTACATCATTCATAAAAACAACTTGTTCTCTATTTTTTACAAATTCATAAACACCTTTTACTTTATGGTTAAAATTTCCTAATACTACACACGGAGTATTTGTTAGTATAGCAAATATCATTCCATGTAATCTATCGGTAATAATTAATTCATATTTAGAAAATCGTTTAAGTGTCCTTTTAAAATAATATTTATTATTTAATATAATATTTTTATTAAGTACTGTATCTGTATAATCTAAATAAGAATACTTACTATTTAAATATTTTTCAATATATTTTATTTCTTCGTAAGATAAAGATTTCTCTACATCGTTTCTTAAACACATCAAAGTCCCTTTTTTATTATTTTTAAATTTAAAATAATTTTTAAAATATAGAACTACATCAGGTACAAACATTACATTTTTATCAGTAATATATTTTTTAACATATTCTAATGATAGATTTTCTCGCACACAAATAATTATATTTTTACATTTACAAATATTATTTTTAAATTTTTCCAATTCTTTTTTTCCTTTTAAAGATTCATCAAAATAAACAGTTTGGGGCATAATTACAATTTTATTATCATTAAATGTAGTTAATACCTTATTGACCAAGTTTTCTTCTTCCATCCATATTGAGCCAATAAAACCTCCACCAGTTACACATATTATATCATTAGAATCAATTTTACCTTTGATTAATTCTAATAAATAATCAGATATAAGAGTTGGAACTTTAAACATATACAGATTTAAATCACTAAATATTTTTTCTTCTCCCAAAATTATAGCGTGATCACCTATATTTCCATGTGTTGGTGTATTAAACATAATATACTTAACTTGTTTATTTTTTTTACATAAATAAGTATATAATAAGAATTGAAAATATTTAATTTTAGTAAATAGTTTTAATATAACTATTTTAATCTTTTTTTTCATTTTTACACCCCTTTAATTTTAAATAGATAGACAATTATTTTAACTTTTCTTAAAGGATTTAAATATAAATTAAATAATACTTCATTTTTCAGTTTAATAATTTTCTTTTCTATATCCTTTAAAATCTTTTCTTCATCGTTAAAACATCTTTTAATCATAGAATATTGATAAATCAATTGAAAATAATAATCATACAAAGCTCTAGAATACAATAATTTATAATTCTTTTGTTTAAAAAATTCCATTTTAGATTCTAATCCTACCAAAATATCTTTTCTTTTCAAACTATAATTTCCAGTTATACTTCCTGTTCTTTGCAAATAATAATAATTTTTACAATTAATATAAGTAACAATGTTAGCCTTATCTAATATTTTACAAATAATTTCCTCATCTTCATGATACAATCCTTCAAAATATTCTAAATCTTCAAAAATATCCTTTTTATATAATTTATTCCATGCAACCGTTGTAATAGTTCGCAAATTATTATATAAATTTTGAAATTTTTCTTTTTCAGTAAATGTTTCTAAACTGTAGTTTTTATCATAACTTAAAATTGGTGTTTCACCTTCATTAAATTCTTGGTAATCACACACAGAAATATCTGCTTTCGTTTCAATTAAAGCACGATACAAATCTTCCACAAAAAACTCACTTACATAATCATCTGAGTCAACGAAAATTAAATATTTACCATTTGAATTTTTTATGCCTGTATTCCTTGCCCCACTTAATCCTTTATTTTTTTGTTTAATATAAATAATTCTATTATCAATTTTTTCATACTTCTTACAAATCACAGAAGAATTATCCGGGCTACCATCATCAACCAAAATAATTTCAATATTTTTATATGTTTGTTCCACTAAACTTTGAATACATTTTTCTAAATAATCTTCCACATTATAAATTGGTACAATAATTGATATTAAATCTTCATTTTTTAATTTATTTTTTTTCTTTTTAAAAATCAACATATCATTTAATATAAGTACTATATACATTGTCATACCTAAACTACAACTTAAAACATAGAATTTAACATTGCATAGGATAATACTTATAGTTAAAAAGGTAATTAAGAACCTATTTTCTTTTTCTGATGAAGAAAACATACACTTTGTAAGTCTAATAAAAACATTAATCATTAATAAAAGTCCAATTATGCCTGTTTTCCATATTTCATTTATGTAACCAACGTCAGAAGAAAAACCTAACACACTAGTCATTCCACCAAAACCAGCAATATTATATCCTTTTCCAATAATCAACCCCCAAAAGTTAGGTAGTTTCCAAAATTTTTTACTAAACAATACATTAAATGTTCCAAATTTATCTGTGAAAAAGGATGAAAAATCTCTAATTATCCAATCTATAGTCGCAGGATTAAACAACAACACCAATATTGTTAATAATGCAATAAATCCTAAAGCAATAGGAATTATTTTTTTAAATTTATCAAAAAGATTATTTTTTAAAATGTAAATAAAATAAATAACTACAGATATACCAAAAACTACTAACCCAGTTCTAGAATTAAGCAATGGTACCATTAATAAAAAAGGTATTGCAAAAAGCCATTTTTTATTATTCTTTAAAGAAACATATAATGGTAAAGCAGCAATCACACCTGTACCAAAGCCATATGAATCAAGCATATTATTAGCAAAGCCAAAAAATCTTCTCTCTACATTATACTTATGAATTAATAAATTATCTCCTGTATTCTTGTACATCACATTAACAAAAAAAGTTTTAATATCACTAGATAACAATGCAAGTATTGCCAAAAATGATTGAATTAATCCTGATATAATTATTAATTTAATTAATTCATTAAAATCTATTTTATTAACTTTACAATTTAATAATAAATATAAAGAACATACAATAGTAAAGACAAAAACTAATGATAAAGAATAAAAATTAATAAAATAATTATAAAAATAAAATTTACCACTAATAAATGTATTTAATATTATAGAAATAATATACCAAAAAAAATATAAAAATATTAATTTTATAATTGGTTTATAATTATTTTTTATAGTAATAGTCTTTAACACACTTCTATATTTTAATATTATTAATATAAAAGAATAAATTGTTAGTGGTATTAATATATTTACATTTTTAATTATTGGTGGTAAATACATAAATATAAACAAATACATCACTAAATATATTTTATTATACAACTGCTTATTTTTCATACTACACCTACTTCTTAAGTTTGAATATTAATTTTAATAAAAATATATTTTTATGTTTTATTAACTTTAATAATAATCGTAAATAAAATGGTTGATATTTTAAATATTTGTTTTTATACCATTCAGGATATTTTTTTTCAGCATTAATTATGAAATCCTTTATAGTATTATTTTTTTCTCCTAATATAATCATATTTTGTACAATTATATACAAATAATCTCTAATAAAAATCATTTCTAATGCTTCATTTGAAGTAACATTATCTTCAATATATTCAAACGCTTTTATATTATTTAAATTATTAAGAGTTTTTCTTGTATGCATTATTGATGTCTCTACTAAATTATAATAATATAAAGGTTCGTTAAAATACACTATACTTTCACAGAATGAAATTGCAACCTTGACAAATGCTAAGTCTTCACTTCTCATTAACTTAGGAAACTTAACATTATTATCCACAACTATTTTCTTTTTAAAAACTTTACCCCAACACATTCCATTACAAAGTGCTAAAACATCCATTTTATCCATTGTTTTTTCTTCTAATGGTAAAGATTTTTTATAAATACTCTTTTGATTATTATTGATATAATAATCAAAAATTATTGCATCTGGATAACTAATTTTTATTTTTTCCTTTATTTTTTTTATAAAGTCTTCACTAACATAATCATCTGAATCAATAAATGTTATATAATCACCACTACTATTAGAAATACCATGATTTCTGGTTTCCCCAGGTCCTAAATTTCTTTCGTTACTTAAAAATTTATAAGAAAATTGTACATTCTTTAATCTTTTACTTAAAAGTTCATAAGACTTATCTGTCGATAGATCATTTATAAATATTATTTCAAAATCATTACATGATTGTTTTTCAAGGGAATTAATTAAATTATCCATCAGATGATAACTATTATAAACTGGTGTAACAATTGAAATTAACGGCTTTTTCATAAAAATTTATTCCTTTCTTAGTTATTCTCTTTTTTGCTTCTTAAAACTTTACTATAAAGTAAAGAACGAACCCATTTTGGAGAATAAGTTATTACATACATTCCAAGCATATTTCTTTCTTTTTCATAAAATGTAATAAATTTGTTTTTGTATAAATAATTTTGTAACTTTTTCCATCCATTAACATACCTTTTATTTCCTCTTCTATCAAGAAAACCATTACCTATTCTAACATATACAAGCACATCAGGTAAATTTTCAATAACTTTATTGTTCACTAATAACCTCGACCATAAATAATGATCTTCTAAATAGAAAATATCTTTATAGCCACCAACAGATTCAATATCTTTTTTTCTAAAACACGATGTAACATGATTAATTGGATTTCTAAAACGTGCATACTTTTTAACTTCTTCATAGGTTATTGGCATATTTTTTAAACGAATTGGTTTGCTAGGATCGTCTTCAAATTCACTTATTGCACCACCCAAAACTGAAACTTCAGGATGTTTTATCATATAATCAATTTGTTTTTCAAACCTATCTTCACAACTTACATCATCACTATCCATTCTAACAATTAAATCATTAGAACACTTTGAAAGACCATGATTAAGTGCTGACCCTAAACCACTATTTTTCTCAAGTGGATATATCTTTATTATATTTGGATATTTCTTTTCATAATCATTAACAACTTTATATAGTTCATCAGTCAAAGGTCCATCTTCCACTAAAACTAATTCGTCTGGTTTCAATGTTTGCTTATCTAAAACACTATTTAAAGCTAAATTTAATGCTTCTGGTTCTTCTTTAAAATATACTGACATTAACACTGAGAATTTTTCTTTATTTTTATTTTTCATTACTACTCTCCTCCTGCTTATTTACCTAAATAATCTTTTATTTTCAACTTAGTTTGATTTAAAGATTCTTCATCTGGTACCATTGAATATAAAGTCATGGTTGGAAAAGTATATGTACCACCATATTGAGTTGTACCAGTTGGATTTTGGCTTTCCACACTCCATCCTCTCATATCACTAAGTTGCATTTTTACTAACTTTTGAATATCTTTACTACTCATATTAGTATCTAAATTATTACTTACACTATTAAGTATTTCATCATAACTAGAAATCAATGCTGTTGATGATGTCATTTTATTTAATATAGCTTCAACTACATGTTGTTGATTTTTAACTCTTTGTAAATCTCCTGCACCAAAAGCTTTTCTTTCACGTGCAAACCTTAAAGCCTTCTTTCCATCCATATGATTATAACCGGCATTATAAGAGTAAGTCCTATCACTTGCTGTAAAATCATAATCACTATAAACATCTACACCTCCAATAGCATCCACTATTCCTTCTATTGTTGAAAAGTTTACTTTAACATAATAGTTAATATCTATATCAAGTAGATTCTCTAAATCTTTTACACTTTCTTGAATACCATAATATCCAGCATGTGTCAGCTTATCATAAGCATCAGGTCCTTGTCCAACTAAATTAACCCAATAATCTCTTGGTATAGAAGTTAACAATATTTTTCTATTCACTGGATCTATAGTTGCAATCATATTAACATCTGTATTATATGCTATATCAATAGAACCATATCCATCTCCACCAGCTATATAAATATTAAATGGTGTATTAGTAACATTAACTACTTTTACAATATCTTCTTTCTTAATAGATATCTTAAATTCATATATATTTTTTAATTTTAAATTCATATCTTTTAGTTCACTATCTAAAAGTTTTTCAATAGAACTACTTATAACAACTGCAGACACTTCATCATTTTCTAAACTTTCAAACATAGCTTCTACATCACTAAATTCATTGTTATCAACTTTTATTTTTTTATTTAATTCTTCAATAGCATTCTCACTATTAGTACTTTTATAAGAAGCAACACTTTTGTTATTTAACTCATCAATTGATTTTATATTACTATTTTCTAAAACCATTACTATATATCTTTCTTTTTGAAAAACTTCTTTATCAAGTATACTCATAAAATCCATAGTATCAAATATATACTTATTTACAAACCCAAATATTAAACCCAATACAATAAATATTACTGAACAAAATGTTTTAATACTTATTTTTACTTTAGGTGGCAAAGTAATCAATAACATAATTGTATATATTAAACCTAAAGCACCATATACTAAATATAATATTTTATTAGGAATCATATTTAATTTATAAAGAAAATAACAAAATATAGACATTATTATTGTAGATATTAAACCTACTATATTAAAAAATATATTTAACTTTTTTCTTTTCTTCTTAGTAATTCTTTTACTCATTTTATTTACCTCATGAGATAATTATACTAAAATTCGACAAGAATGTCTACTTATATAAAAAGAAAAAAAGCCGTTAGGCTTTTAGTTTAAAGCATCTTTTAATTTGCTTCCAGCTTTGAAACTTGCTACTACTTTAGCAGGTACTTTTAAAGGTTGTTTAGTTAAAGGATTAATTCCTTCTCTAGCAGCTCTCTTTTTAGCACTGAAAGTACCAAAACCTACGAAAGTTACTTTTCCATCTTCTTTTAAACCTTTCTCAATTCCTTTTAAAGTTGCATCTAATGCTCTTCCAGCATCAGCTTTAGTTAGGCCAGTTTCACTAGCGATGAATTCAACTAATTCAGTTTTACTCATTGTATTTACCTCCGTCATTTATTTTTTAAGCTATTCTGCTTACATTTAAATTGTACTATATACAAGAAATAATTCAAAGTTTTTTTTATAATTTTACATGAATTTTACACATTATTTTTAATTTAGTATTTTCTTTAATACAAAAATTGCTATATAACTATAGCAATTAGGTTTCCACTACCTTTATTAACAATCTTAGTTATTGTTTGACTTAATTTAAATCTTACATTTTCTGGTACCATATTAAGTTTAGATTGAATTCCTTCACCCACTATTACTTCTAAACTTCTTCCAAATAATTCACTCTTCCAAATATTATTAGGATTATCTTCTTGTCCTTTCATCAATGAATCTATTAATTCTTTACTTTGCATTTCAGTACCTATAATAGGTTCAAATGTACTTTCTACATCTACTTTTATTAAATGTATACTTGTAGCCTTAGCCTTAAGTTTAACTCCATATCTTCCATTTTGTTTAATAACTTCAGGTGTATCAAGTTTCATATCATTAACTGTTGGATAAGCTATACCATAACCAGTTGTATATGCTTGTTTAAGAGCAGATTTAATACTTTCATACTCACTCTTACCTTCCTTAAAGTCTTGGAAAACTCTTAAAAGCTCTGCTTTACTATTTATACTTACCCCCATAATATCTTTTAATACCTGATCATATAATTCGTTTGGAGCTTCTAAATTAATAGTAACATTTCCATTCGCAGTATCTAAGTTAGATATATATGCATTACTTATATAATCATTCTCTTCAAAATTTAAATTTATTTTTTCTATATCTCTTAACTTATCAACATCATGTATACTACTCTTCATAGCATCTATAAATGTCTTTTTAATTTCATTATCTTTACTTAAAACAGTTACCCAATCAGGAATATTCACTTCTATATCTACTACAGGAAATTCATATAAAGCCTCTTTTAATATTTTAAGTATATCTTCTTCTCTCATATCAATAATACTTATAGGCATTACAGGTACATTATGAGTATTCTTTAATTCATCACATATTCTAAGTGTTTCAGGATCATTTGGATGAGTAGTATTCATTATTACTATAAAAGGTTTATTAATATTTTTAAGTTCATTTATAACTTTATCTTCTGCTTCAACATAATTATTTCTACTCATTTCTCCAATAGAACCATCTGTAGTCACTACTATGCCAATTGTACTATGATCCTTAATTACTTTCTCAGTACCTATAGTAGCCGCTTCAGTAAAACTTAATTCTTCACTAAACCAAGGTGTTTTAACCATACGCATTTTTCCATCATCAGTCATATAGCCTTGACTTTCTGGCGTAATAAATCCAACACAATCAATTAACTTTATACTTGTAGTCATTTCATCTATTTTAATTTCAGTTTTAGATGAAGGCACAAATTTAGGTTCAATTGTCATTATCTGTTTACCCTGAGCCGTTTGTGGTATTTCATCTAAACATCTTTTTTTCTCATATTCATCACTTATATTAGGTACTACTAAAGTCTCAATAACCTTTTTTATAAATGTAGATTTACCAGTTCTAACAGCTCCAACTACACCTAAATAAATTTCTCCATTACCTTTCTTGGATATACTTCCAAGTATCTCTTTTTTATCCATATTTTTTCTCCTTTATTTTACATTAAAACTATATGATACAAGTAAAAAAGTATTACAAAATTAATTATTAAAAAAGAAAAAAGAGCACAACTGGTCACACCAGACTACATAATTTTTAATTCTTTTATTATAAAATTAGTATGGTGATGCTTGTGACTTACAAATATAAAGAATTTGATTTTAACAAAAATATAAAAAAGATAATAGCATTAAATATTAGAAAATATAGAAAAGAAAAAGGTTATACGCAAGAAGAACTAGCACTATATACTGATAGAAGTTTTGAATTTATTAGAAGAATAGAAAGTGAAGAAGGAAAAAGAGGATTCTCAGTAGAAACTTTATGGAGAATCGCATTAGTATTAGAACATCCAGTAGATGATTTCTTTGATGAAAGTGTTTTAAATGAAAAATAATCAAGAATTTAATTTCCTGATTATTTTTTTATACAAAATATTGCATATAATGGAACTGACTTAATGTTATTTTCAAATCCAAAGTTTTTTGTTGATAGTCTTATACTATAAAGTGGTTTATACTTTTCTATATATACATTTAAACTTCTACTATTTTTTCTTCTACCACTTTTAACTTCAACTGGAATAATATTACCATCTATTTTTATTAAAAAATCTATTTCATATTTATTAAAGTTATAATAAAATAACTCATTAAATTTAGGATAAAATTCACAAGCAACATAATTTTCTGTAAGCACTCCTTTATACATTTCATTCTTATCTAAAAGTATTTCATTATATTCAAGATTAGATAACGCTCTTAAAAGACCAACATCACCCAGATATAATTTAAACTTATCTTCATTAATAAATGCTTTCATTGGAGATTCATTCTTCTCAGTTAAATCACATTCGTTTTTAATATCATCACATTTTCGTACAAAATGCACGAAAAATATAGTAAAATTCGTACAATTTGTACGAATTTCTTACTTTTTAACTATTTTCTATAAAATCATTACCCTTAAATGGTTCATCAAATAAGAGTCCTTCATAATTTTTTTGTCTTAAAACTTCATAAACTGCCACACATACAGTATTAGACAAATTAAGTGCTCTTACATTATCAGTCATAGGTATTCTTATACATCTATCTAAATATGGTTTTAAAATAGATGGAGGAATACCAGTACTTTCTTTACCAAAGAATAAATAAATATTCTTATCATTAGAATAATCAAAACTAGTATGTGGCTTATGTCCATATCTAGTAAAAAAGTAATATTCTCCTTTATTCTTCTCAAAAAATTCATCTATATTTTCATAAACAAAGTATTTACACTTATCTATATAATTAACTCCACATCTTTTTATATATTTATCTTCAAGACTAAATCCCAAAGGTTTTATTAAATGAAGAACAGTATTTGTAGCAACACAAGTTCTCATAATATTCCCAGTATTCGCAGGTATCTCAGGTTCAAATAGTACAACATTTATCATCTTTTATAATTCCCTTCATTTCTTCTTCAGCCTTAGTTAATGCAAGTTGTCTTAAAGACTCTTTTAATTCTGGTGTAAAAACTTCAACTTTCTTTTTTTTATCAACTATATAAAGTTTTAAATCTTTTCTATCAAATTCTACCTTAAATCCCATATTTTTATAATTAAGTTCAATAATACCAATCTTATACCCCATAATATAATTAGATATTTTTGCTTTAATTAAACCAGGTTTATCTATATAACTCAAATATTCAATAATACTTTTAGATGCATTACCTCTATATAAGAAAGCATCATCTCTTCCCTTAACATACATATCTTCCAATGTATAGTTTTCAAAATCATACATAAAAATTACCACCTTTACTTCTATAATATTATTATATCAAATAAATCAAAAGAAAGAAGTTTAATCTTCCTTTTTAGGCATCAAAACTTCTTTTCTTGACAGATTTAATTTACCGCGTTTATCATAACCAGTTGCTTTAACAACAATCTCATCTCCAACTTTTACAACATCACTTGGTTTTTCTACTCTCTTAGTATCTAATTGACTTACATGAACAAGTCCTTCACATCCAGGCCATAATTCTACAAAGCAACCAAAATCTTCTACATTAATTACTTTACCTGTATAAGTTTTACCAATTTCTACTTCTCTAACTATTTGCTCAATCATAGACATAGCTTTATCTAACACTTCACTACTTGTATGATATGCAACAACTTTTCCATCATCTGTAATATCAATTTTAACAGCATCCTTATCACTTACTGTTTTAACATTAGAACTTTCTAAAATAATCTTAGTAATCATTTCTCCACCACGACCAATAACATCTTTAATCTTTTCTGGATTAATCATCATTATTCTAGTCTTTGGAGCATACTTACTTAATTCTTTTCTAGGTTCAGCTATTTCTTTCTCCATTACATCTAATATTTCAAATCTTGCAGTCTTAGCTTGCGCTAATGCTTCTCTAAATACAGACTCATTAATTCCTTTAATCTTAATATCCATTTGTAAAGCAGTAATACCTTTTCTTGTACCAGCTACTTTAAAATCCATATCTCCCATATGATCTTCTAATCCTTGAATATCAGTTAATATTGTATAATTAGAATCACATGTTCCATCTTCAGTAATAAGTCCCATAGCAATACCCGCAACTGGAGCAGTAATTGGAACACCTGCAGCCATTAAACTCATACATCCAGCACAAATACTAGCCTGACTACTTGAACCATTACTTTCTAATACTTCACTTACTACTCTAACAGTATAAGGAAATTCCTCTTCACTTGGCATAACTTGTAATAATGCTCTTTCAGCTAAAGCACCATGTCCAATTTCACGTCTACCAGGAGCACCATATCTACCAGTTTCACCAACACTAAATGCTGGAAAATTATAATGGAACATAAATCTCTTAGTATCTTCAACACTAATTCCATCTAGTATTTGATTTTCACCTAAAGCACCCAATGTAGTAATAGCAAGCGCTTGAGTTTGTCCACGAGTAAATAAAGCACTACCATGAGTTCTAGGAAGTAAATCCTTATCAGTTGAAAGTGGTCTAATCTCAGTCATACCTCTTCCATCTGGTCTTACTTTTTCTTGAGTAATTAATCTTCTTACTTCATTTCCTTCTATATTATCTGCTATCTTCTTAACTTGTTTTAATTCTTCTTCTAAAGTTTCACTATCTTTATGTTTTTCTTCATAATCAGTTACTGCTCTTTCTTTAACTTCATCAATCTTAGCATACTTTTCCAACTTATCTTTAATCTGTATAGCAGAACACATATCATCTTTAATATCTTCTTCTACTTCTCTAACTATATTTTCATCTAACTTAGCAAGCTTTACTTCAATTTTAGGTACACCTACTTCATTAATAATATCTTCTTGTATTAAACATAATTCTTTAATATATTCATGTCCAAACATCAAAGCTTCTAACATTTCTTCTTCAGATACTTCTTTACTACCTGATTCAACCATATTTATAGCTTTTTTAGTACCCGCTACGGTAAGATTAATTGTACTTCTTTCCATCTCTTCTACTGTAGGATTAATCTTTAATTCTCCATCAATTTTACCAACAATAACTCCACTTACTGGTCCGTCAAATG
>OLHG01001497.1_pt1 | contig 14273 bp, 10 predicted proteins | sample 1605971 | NCBI WGS metagenome assembly OLHG01 (sample SAMN03283289) | human gut metagenome | biome: human-associated habitat; material: feces | host: Homo sapiens | place: Peru | collected 2012 | reverse complement strand
CTAATATTATCCAAGATATTCTCTATATCATAACCATTATCGATAAATGAAATAATTTTAGTTTGAAATACTTCGTCTTCAGATGTTATGTCTATAGATAGAGAATTAATAATATTATATTGTAATTCAAGTTTATTATTACTCATATTTATTACTTTATTTAAAATTTGACTTTTTTCATCTAAACTAAAAAGTTTAATATTATTTGTTATAATATTTTCACACAAAGAAATATTATTTTCATCATCTAGCAAATTAATAATTTCTCCATTAATTGAAGGAATATTAGAATTATTTTTTAATGAGTTATATATTTTTATTAATAATTCTGAATAAATAGAATATTTTGAAGAATCATCATTTTCATTTAATTCATTTATAATTAATTTATATAAATCATCACCAAAGTATGCTTTCAATAAATCTTCGCTTATAGAAATATCATTTAACATCTTAATATAAGAAAAATCTTTTCTACATAATGAATACAAATAACTCTTTATTATACTTCTATCAACGTTCTTTAAATCATTTAAATGCATAACTGAAATTTTGAATATATCGTTATGCTTAAATTCATCAGAATCTACACTAGCATTAAGTAAATTAAAATACTCATTTAAAAGCCTATTAACAATTTTATTGTCAGTTGTTTTACTTAATCTTAACAATTGTTCAAGATTAACATACTGCAAATCAAATTTTTCTCCAGACTTATAAACATTAGAAATAGAATTTATATACTTTTCATTAAACTCATCATCATCAAATTCAAAATTTTTAACATTCATTATAGAAATAATGAGCATTGGAAGATTGTAAACTGTATCATTTTCTAAATAATCAATAAAAAGGTTTTTTATATTATCAGTTTTATTTTCTTGAATAATTGTGTTCATTAAAGTAAAATTCATACTTTGCATACTATTTAATAAATTTCGATTAAACTCTGATCCGTATAATAAACTCATTTTATCCTGATTACAGCGAAGATATACAGACATATCTGAACTTTTAACATACGAAGTACGGCTTAAAAAGTTTATTAGTTTATCATATTGCTCTTTAATAATTATATTGTTATCTTTAGAAGTAAAATACTTTTGAATTATTTTTGGCATATCTTTATAAGTATCATATTCATTTTTATTAGCTTTAAGCATTTTTTCACATAAATCAGAATCGATAAACATATCATCATAAAAATCATTAAAATCGCTTTGTAACACAGAAATTTTAGCAATTATAAGTTTTCCATTTTTACTCAACAAATTAGAATCAATCTTACCTCCGTGAATTCTTTCGGTAAACAAAAGCATATTATTAGAAAAAGTATTAATTATCTTTTTTATCTGTCTAGGTGTTTTCAATCCATCATACATGAAAACTCTTTTTACAATTTCGTCTATCTCATCATTAGAAAACATTTCGTATAAATCTTTAGATTCATTTTTAATAATATCTAGGGTATAATCTTTCATATCAGAATTTATTAATGGTGGAACATAAAATCTAAATTGAAATAATTTATCTAAAATAAATTCGCTTTCTATAACTTGTTGTTCATTGTCAAATCGTGAAATAATTTGCTTATTTAATGCATCTTTCAAAATTGAATCATCAAATGGAACAATAAATATACACTTATCTATTTCCATCAATGTTTTTAATGTATCTAAAGCTTCTACCATTTTTTTAGTTGAAAGTCTATCCAAATCGTCTATAATTATAATGAATTTATCAACTTTAGTTTCATTCTTCATAAGATTTTTTAATAATGCTTCATAATCATTTTGATAGTCAATTTGGATTGGAAATATATTTTTCTTTCTATCTAATATACCAGGTAATATCTTTAACAAAATAGGGACACCAAAAGTAAATAATATTTTTTCAAAATAAAAGTTAATATATCTACAAACCAAGTAACCAAAACTATTATTAAACAACCCTGAAAAGCTTCCTCCATTAGAAATGTAGTGGACAAATTGCCATATAAAACTTAGTACTAAAGAAAAGATTATATAAGGCAATGCAATTGAGAATACATTTTTTTTATTTTCCTGTGAATTATTTTGATTAAAAATTTTTTTTAATTGTTCCTCTAATTGCTTTATATAATCCACCTTAGAATTAGACACTTTTTCATATATTTCTTTCAAAAAAACCTTTTTTAATGTTTCACTCTCATATTTCCATGCATTTATTGAAATTACTTTATATTTTTTATTTTCTTTCTTTAAACTATCCTCTAAAATTTTCAAAATACTAGACTTTCCAAGTCCCCATTTTCCAATTAATGCTATATTATATGGAGTTGGATATTTATCATTAGTAATTAAATTAAAAATACCATCAGAAATTTCTTTATGTCTAAATTTATCCTTACTTGGTTTTTCAAGACATTCGTCCATAACATAATAATTTTTAGCAGTATTTTTTTTCATAATATCATCTCCCCCAACAAGAAAAGAGTATAAATTCACAGCAATGAAAATATACCCTTTTTATTCGAGATATATTATATCAAAATTTCCTTTATTTTCCAATAATAATCTAAAATAATTTAAAAAAGTACAAATAAAATACCCTATTTATTGAAACAGGGCATTATTAATATAAAATTATCAGTAGTTTGTTATTAAAACTTCAACAGTTTTTGTAACATTTCCCTCTTGTTTATGATAATTTGAGTTATTATAATCACAAGTTATGTAATGTATAGTGTAATTATGTTCTCTAATCCATGCCTCTAACATTTCATGTGTTGCTCCTTTGTGTTCTATAACATTTGATAATGCAAACTTGATACCTTTAGAATCTAGAATAGTTAGGTAGTTAAGCAAGTCTATTTCATCTTGTTTTGTCCACCCACCATTTTCATTATAACTAGCTGTTCCCAAGAAATATGGTGGATCACAATATACTAAAGTATTTTCATTTGTTTCAATTGCAAATTCTCTAAAATCAGAATTAACAAATTCTATATTCTTTGTTTTTAATTTAGTAATAAAATTCTTCAAATTTTTTCTAAGTGAATTATTAAAGTCTCGTTTACCAACAGGCATATTAAATTCTCCATTACTATTAAACCTGATCTGATTATTAAAGCCATATATAATCAAAGTCAAAAACAAAAAATCTTTTTCTATTGAATCATATTTCATATTATTATAGTCATTTCTAAGTTCTACATATTTATTTTTGTTATAAGATCCCAATCCCTTATCACTCGTACAATGATATATTTCATAACCATTTAATAATGAATTACTTAACTCATACTTATCAATAATTTTTTCAAGTTTGTCTATTATATATCCATCTTCATACTTTTTAAATAGGTCCATAACTCTAATTATTTCTTTTTGTTTATCTACACAAACAATTCTTTTGGCATTTACATTTACACCGACATTTGAACCACCAGAAAACAAATCAACAAACAAATCCAATTCCTTAGGGAAAATAGGAATTAATTGATTAAGTATTTTATATTTTCCACCAGTATAATTTAATGGGGACTTTACTATATCATTAGAAACTTTTGCCTTAACAGTTTTTGGTTTTGTTACTTTTCCAACTTTGCATATAAAAATTCTTTCTTTATGGTTATCAATATGTGTTTTTCCAGTATTAAATTCCCTAAAATCAGTTTCATAAACTTTTACTTTACCCTTTTTACTCAAAGTGCCCATAATATCTTCATCAGATATCTTTGCTTGTGATCTACCTGCACCTTTTTTTCCCATATTATTATAAGAAACTATAATATACTTTGCATCAATATTCTCAATTAAATCTTTAAATGCAAGAGGTGCTGATACTGAACAATACTTACTTTTGATTCCATTTCGTTCCATTTTTTTTGCAACACCATGAACTTCACTTTTTTCCCACATTGCTACATTTTCTAACAAATGATATGCATCAGAATATTGTCTAGAGTTATAAGGTGGATCAATATAAACAACATCTGCTTTTAAGGTTCTTACCAATTCATTTGAATCTTCATTAAAAATTTTATTATTTTTATTATTTGTGTTCGACTTTAAATCAAGCATACATAATTCAAGTTTTTTATTTAAATCGCCTGTTTTTCTATATGCATCATAATGACCAACTGTGTTTGCAATTTTATCCATAGCATATAAAAGTGAAGTTATCAAAATAGCTCTTTCTCTAATATTTAAATTATTATTTGTATAATTATCTTCAATATCTTCTCTAATAAATCCAATTTTTTTACAATTTTCTTCACTAAAATAAGTATTTGAAAAATTTAAAGAAAAATAATTATCTTCTAAATCTGTTAATGAATTATATTTTTCAATATATTCTCTTATTTTATTTTTATCTATCTTTTCATTACCAAACCATGCTAAATAAGAAATATAATTTGATTTTAGCAAATCATTTACATACACTTTAGTCTTTTGATCGTTGAAAAAATCTCCAACTATACCCGTTCCGCCAAATAAATCTAAAAATGAAGAATACTCTATTTTTTCTTTTTTCATTGTTTCTTTTATAAAATTTATCATCCTAAATTTACTACCAATATATCTCCTGTTATTAATTGAAATCATTTTCATTTTTATCCTCCATTTCCATTTTAGGCATCACTTACCATATATAAATTATACCATAAAAATAGATAATTGAAACAATTATCTATACTTTTTCTAAAATTTCTTTTTCAAACCATACAGGATCTGGTTCTAACGATTTATAAGCATTATCAAACCAAGAATATATATAATCATACTTTACATTATTAATAATTAAATTCTTTAAAATATCGATATTTATAGGTATAATTTTAAGTCCATTTGTATAACTTCCATTTCCCTTTGGATAACAATATGTTTTTCTATTTCTAAAATCCATTATGATTCTTTCTTCTAGTATTGGAGCCACAAACAATGCATAGTCGTTTTCATTATTTGTTAATTTTATATTCTCTCCTAAATGTCTTGAAACAGGTTCCATTTCCATAGACCTTTGCCCAGTAGATTCTGAAAGAGTTGCTTCTATTAATAAATCGTGCTTAGGGTAACCATCTTCATCATACTTATATACAATATCTGCCATACCTCCACCAGCATGAGTTTTTGGAAGTAAATCAGCATCTAAACTCAAATTCATATAATCTAGTATATTTCCTTTTTTATTGCTAATTCTATACCAAGCAATTCCCAATATATACTCAAATATAGTTGGAACTGTAGCATTGTCTGTAACATATTCATTCACTATGTCATCATTTCTATCTTTAATATTATCTAGTAGCATTAAAATTTTATCATTAGAAAATTTTTCATCTATTAATTTATTAAATGCCTTTAGTTTTTCATTTTCTACATAACTATTAATTGTATTTATTGTTAAATTTGTACCTAAACCACTATTAATATTTCTAATAACATCTTCAATTTTTAAAGAATAATTAGGAGAAATTTTCTCAAGTGATACATTATTATAAAATAAATCTTTATAATTATTTTCATCCAATAATTGCTCTTCAAGTAAATTATCTATTATTTCTTTAAAATAATATTTTGGCAACATATCAAGTTCAATCTTTTCATCTTCAAACTTAATAATATCTGTTAAAGAAAAGTATCTTTTATTTAAATCAAAATATTCTTTTAAATTTACTTTCCATTTAAACAAATGCAAATTAGTAAAAAATTCTTGCTTAAAATCTATTATATTTTTTACCATAGAAATATCAAGACTTCTAAATTTCTTATCAAACTCTTCATCTAAATTATTAACCCTGTAACCTAAAAATAAATATTCAAGCCAAAGAGGTCTTGTATTTCCTGATATTTTTTGACAACAATTATATAATTCTTTATATTTTTCTAGCCTCTCCTCAAAAGTATTGTGTCTTAAATGAAAAATTAAATCTACTAAAGCGTGATATACATTATTATAAGGTCTATCATATGCTCTACTTTTTCTATTAAGTCCTATTATTTCAAAGGTTTCTTCGGTAACAGGATAATTTTGCCTAAAGATATTCCAAGCTTGTAAATAATTATTCATTTCAAATATTTTCATTTTAATTATTTCATCAATGTCTAATCCCATTCTATTTGCTTTAATATCTTCAACCATTTTCTTAACATCATACTTATTTTTACATAATGGTAATAAATATGTAAATTCTTCATAAGAAAGATAGTCTAGTTTTTCAATCATATATATCAGTGCAATAAATGGTCTTATTTTTATTTCACCATCAACAATTTGTAGTTTTAACATTTGTAACAAATAGTAATAACTATCTTCTGATATTAAGAAAATATTATCTTTATCCATTTGCTTATACAATAAATTCTCTATACTATTTCCAACAGCAGTAATTCTTCTATCATTTGTTATAACACCAATATTAACCAATCCAGATGTTTTTTCTCTTGCATCCTTATCTGGTCTTGGTGCTTCACCGTAAATAAAGTTATTTTCTTTTAAGAAATTATAATATTTTTCTTGTGTATTAGGATTCCATGGTAAATTAGGATTTAGTTTCCAGAATTCTTTTAGTAATTGTAACTGTCTTTCGATTTTATAGTTTAATTGGCTTGTTCTAAAACTAGTAGTACCAATAGACCAACTGTAACTTTTAAAAGTCATATCTACCTACTCCCTTCTATATATTATTTTATCATAAAATTTGCATTTTTTTGAATTTAATGTATACTTTCTATTTATTTTCTTAAGAATCCAGTTTTCTGCTCTTTAAATAAGTATTCATTTTTTTATAAATTAATTATATTATAAAAAAAGAATCTGATTTTAATATCTCAGACTCTCTTTAATTAGACTTAATATTTTATTATGTTTTTTAGCAATACAACTTTGAGTACAACCAAGTATTTTTGCTAAATTCTTTTGAGTTATTTTTTTAGTTTCAATACCGTATAAACTGCATATAATAAAATTATCATCATTACTTAAATTATTTAATGAATATTCTAATTCTTCTTTTGTTTCTTTTTTTATTAACATATCAAAAATCTTTTCTTCTTTTGATGGAATAATATCAAGCAAATATAAATCATCTTTTATTTGTAAATCTAATGATTCCTCATTAAAAGATTTCTTTTTAAATATGTCTTTATACTTATTGTGAATACATCTTGATGCATATGTTATAAATTTAACATTATTATCGTATTTATATGTATCATATGCTTGTATTAAAGCTACCATACCATCATGAAAATAATCTTCTTCAAAGTCTCTATTATAATTATATAAATTTCTATAATGAGATAATATTTTATATACTAAGTTTTGGTAATTTAAGATAGTTTCTTCTCTCAAACTAATCTCCTATCTTAAACTATAAATAACTCCTTACATAATATATTTAATCTAATTTTTAACAATAATAATTTTCCTTTCTTTTAGGGAATAACCCGATACACATCACCTTTTCTTTCTTTTTTTTAGGATTATTTTTAAAGCAGGATAAAGGAATTGATAGCATATTCTTATTTATTTCCCATAAATAAAGGACAAACACTGCTATCAAATCTTATTTTGCACTTGCAAAATTAATCATAAATTATGGAAGAATTCATCCATAAATCTTTTTTTATCCTTTATTTTTCTAGTAAAATTCAATCCATAGAATAATCCAACTTACTACCATACTTATAAAAACTATGGATGAACTTCGACATATTATATTTTTATGAACACCTCTCTTTCATCAAAGAAAAAAGTGCTAATACAAAACATAAAAGTCTGTACTAGCACTTTCTATTCTTTATTTAATTTTAATATTTGTTTATTCATTTGTCAAATCATCACTCTCTCTAAATTCACTTAATAAATCTTCCATTTCTTTTCTTTCTTCTTCAGTAGGTTCTACTGATTCACATCTTTTACCATGCCATAACATAACACCATCTGTATCATAAGATATAATTTTATTAAATATTTCTTTATTATTATTTATCTTATTATTATATTCCTTCATATAAGTAATTTCTTCTTCCTTATTTACTATTTCGTTATTACTTATCCCTTTCCATACATTACTTTTTAGAGTAATACTTCTTTGTTTAACTAAATTTTCATTTCTAATATATTTAACATTTATTAAATCTAAATCTTTTAACTTTTTTATCGTAACAGATATTGCCTTTGGCTTAACTCCGAATAAATTAGCAAAATAACCATTACTAGCAAAACAAGTATTATTGTATTTATCATTCCTACAAAAACCTACTATTCTTATATAAATTAATTTATCTAAATAAGATAAATCCTTTCTAGATAAAAAATGCTCTGGTACATAAGCATATACCAAAACATATTTATCTATAACAAACACTTCCTTTAATTTTTTTCATTAAATCATCCACCTTTCTAAATTAAAACTATTCCATATAAAAAGGCTCACATCTAAGTGAACCATTTAAAATATTACTTCATCAATTATCGCATCATTACCTTCCTTTCTTACTTTTATTTCTTTAACAAATCTTTCTAGAAACATTTTCTTTTCATGATTGTTTAAATGAATAAAATTATTTTTTAAATTAACTATAACTTCTTTAATAATTTCTTCATTAGTTAGATCTTCTTCGTTAGAATATTTATTAATTTTATCTAACTCATTATTTAACACTTCTAATTTGGAATCAATTACACTTTTTACTTCTTTAAAAGTATCATAATCAATTTCATCAGTACTAAATAATTCTGTCATATCTTTTTTCTTTTTATTTAATTTTTCAATTTGCTCTTGTAAATCTAAAGTATCATTGTTTTCTATTATCTTTTTTTCTTTCTTTAAAATACTTTTATCAAATTCTAAATCTTTAATATTATCTAAATAATTAATAAATGCATTTTCTATTTTAATATGAGAAAATCCTGGAGCATTACAGCTATTATTGTTATGCCCATTACACTGATAAGTAATATATTTTTTGCCACTTTGAAGTTGTTGCCTAGCATGATATTTCCCTCCACATAAACTACATCTTAATACTCTAAAATAATAAGTATCATCAGAAGAGTATTTCTTATTATGAAATTTCTTTCTTTTATTCATCAAATTGCTAACACTATTAAATAAGTCATCATTAATAATAGGTGTTATATTTTTGCCACTTACTTCAAAGCCATTTTTCCTTCCTACTCCATATCTTACATTGCCAATATAAAGAGGATTAGTAAGTATTGAATAAATAGTTGACTGATTCCAATGCCCTCCTCTTTTAGTTGGTACATTTAAATCTTTTAACTTTTTAGCAATTTTAACCATAGATTCGCCATCTAAATACCAATTAAATATTTTCTTAACATGAATTGCTTCATTTTTATTAACTTTAAGCTTTCCTTTACCGACTAAATAATCATAACCAAAAACTCCATTACAATTAGTATAATTACCTTCTTTAGTTTTTTGTTCATATCCAAAAGTAACTCTTTCTGCTAAATTTTCTCTTTCAAATTCTGCAAATATTCCAATAATCTTAACAAACATTCTTCCAACAGCATTTGAAGTATCTATTTTCTCTGTTTGAGAGTTAAAAGTACAATTATGACTATCAAATAGTTCTATTAAATAAATAAGGTCTTTAACACTTCTAGTAAGTCTATCTAATTTGTATATTAAAACATTATTTATTTTTCCTTTCTTTACATCCTCAATTAGTCTTGATACTTCTTTCCTATCGGTTAAATTTTTACCACTTATACCATCATCAACATAGTAATCTACTATATCCCAATCATTACTTTCTGCATATTTAGTTAATTTATCTTTTTGAGCGTGAATACTAAATCCTTCAGTAGCTTGTTCTTCAGTAGATACCCTGCAATAAATTGCTGTCTGCATAAGTTAATATCACTCCTTCCTAATTAGAAGCAATATCTTTCCTTTCATTTAAAATTTTTGGAACACTAGTATTTAAGAAAAATTTCATAATCTCTAAACTAATATTTTTAGATAAACAAGTCATATATCAACCTCCTTTTTTCTAACTCATTCATCTAATTATACGATTATGTTATGCAAATATTCCAAAACACTATAGTAATATTCGCTTACAAACAAATTTATTTTGTATGTTAATTTTTGATAAAACCCTTATTTGTAAATAAAAAATACTATAGTAATTTTTCACTATAGCATTTTTAGTACACGACTTTATTTGTATTTACTAACCAAAATGGACTGCTAGAATCTTTTCTTAAATAGTCTTCATATGTCGAAGTAAATTCTAATATTTTTTCGTGTTTAACTAATTCTTTAGCAATTAATGACATATCATAAGCAGTTGAATAATGATTTTCAGCATCAAGTCCAGTTGAATTTTTAAAATTAGTATTTTTAGCACCAATTTCTCTTGCTTTATCATTCATCATTTTAACAAACGCTTCTTCTGTTCCTGCGATTCTTTCTGCCATTGCTACAGTTGCATCATTACCACTACCAATAGCAATTCCTTTTAGTAAATCATTAACGCTCATTTTTTCTCCAGACTTCAAAAAAATTTGACTGCCACCCATCGAAGAGGCTCTTAATGAAGCAGTTACTTCTTCTTCCATAGTTATAGTTCCTTTTTCTAATGCTTCCATAATAAGTAACATACTCATCATTTTAGTCATTGATGCTGGAGGTCTTTTTTCATTTTCATTTTTCTTCCAAATAACTTCTCCGGTAGATGCTTCAATAATAATGGCACTAGTTGCGTTTTCTGCTAAATTAACTGTTTCTTCTGCTTTTACTACACCAACAGAAAAAAACATTAAAAACAAAAATATACATATTTTTTTCACTATATCACCTAGTAAAATATATGTATTTTTTAAATTATTATTAAAAAAAGAAACCGTAGTTTCTAATTTATTTATATTTTCTCATTATTCTTAATGTATTTAATATCGTAAGAAGTGTTACTCCGGTATCAGCAAAAACTGCTAAATACATATTGGCGTATCCTAAAACGCTTAATAATAAAACAATTATTTTTACTGATAAAGCAAATATCAAGTTTTGTTTAATAATAAATTTAGTATATTTAGAAATATTAATTGCTTCAGGAATCTTATCTAATCTATCATTAATTAATACAACATCACTTGCTTCAATTGCGGATTCTGAACCAATACTTCCCATTGAAATACCAATATTTGCTCGTCTTAAAACTGGTGCATCATTTATTCCGTCTCCTACAAAGATAGTAATTCCTTCTTTGGATTCAACACTATCATATATTTCAAACTTATCTGTAGGTAACATTTCATATTTAATTTCATCTATTTCTAATTTTTTACCAATATTAATAGCAACTTCTTTTTTATCTCCAGTAAACATATAAGTCTTAATTCCTACTTTTTTTAATAAAGAAATTGTTTCTTTTGCTCTATCTTTAATTCCATCATTAATTGTAACTGAAGCAATATGTTTTCCATCAATATTTAAATGTATTAAAGCATCTATTTTACAGTCACACAATAATTTATTACCAATAGAAATTTTTTTCTTACCCAGTTTAAAAGTAATACCTTTTCCTTCTTCTTCGTTATATTCTAGGACATCTTTAGTATTAACTTTATCACTAGATAATTTTAAAATAGATTTAGCAATTGGGTGATTAGAAAATGATTCACCTTTTCTTAATATATCAATTACTTCTTCTTTAGTATAATTATCATCTAATATTTGAATATCTGTAACAGTAAATGTACCATTAGTTAAAGTACCTGTTTTATCAAAAATAATACTTTTAGCATTACTTAAATTATCTAAATAATTACTTCCTTTAATTAATATTCCTCTTTTACTAGCAACACCTATTCCTGTAAAATAAGAAAGTGGAACAGATATAGCAATAGCACAAGGACAAGATACTACCAAAAAAGTTAATCCTCTGTAAATAGCGTCAGTTAAATCAACTGAAAATACGGTTGGTAAAATAATAATAACTAGTATTGCTAAAATTAATATTATTGGAGTATATACTTTACTTATTTTAGAGACAATTGTTTCTGTTTTAGTTTTTTTATCAGTTGCACTTTCTAATAATTCTAATATCTTTGATACTGTTGAATTTTCAAATAATGAAGTAACTTTTATTTCAATAACACTACCCATATTAATACTACCAGATAAAATATTATCTTTTTCTTTTACTTCATATAATTCTGATTCTCCAGTAAGTGCTGAAGTATCAAGTTTAGTATTTCCTTTGATAACTATTCCATCAACTGGTACTTTTTCTCCTTTTTTAACTACTAAAATATCATTTAATTTAATATCTTCGACCATTATTTTCTTTGTTCCATTATTACTTTTTAAATTAGCATAAGGTTGTTTTAAGTCAAGTAAATCTTTAATAGACTTTCTAGAATTATTTATTGCTTTTTCTTCTAAAATCTTACCAATTGTATAAAGAGCAATTACCATCATACCTTCAATAACTTCCCCAATAGCAAGTGCTCCAACACAAGAAATAGTAATTAAAGCATTTTCATTAATAGTCTTACTTCTTACTAATAATTTAATAGCGTTAATTGTAGTTCTATATAATAACATTGAATATGCTATTAGATACATAATAATTTTTATTACTTTAGGTAATTCTAAAAAGTATCCCATAACCCCAATTACTAACGCAATAATTAAAATAGATAAATGAAATTCTTTCTTGACAGTTTCTTCTTCACTAGAAACACTAGTATCTGGTTCAATTTTTTTAATTAAGGTATTTAATTCATTAATAGTAAATTCTTTTTCTGATTCGTAAGATAATTTTAAAGTATTAAAATTAACTACAACATTTCTAAAATCTTTATTTTTGTTTAGTGATTCTTCAATTTCTCTAGCACAATTAGCACAGTCTAGATTACTTATATTATATCTATATTTTTTCATATTCTTTCCTCCGTTTTATGTAAAATATGAGATAATGCTACTTCAAATATCTCTCTTATATGTTCGTCATCTAATGTATAATAAACTTCTTTTCCTTCTTTTCTGCATTTAACAATATTATTTGTTCTAAGAATATTTAATTGATGTGATACTGAAGACTTTGTCATTGAAAGAACATTTGCTATATCACAAACACACATTTCATTACTATCAAGAGCAAATAATATCTTCATTCTGGAATCTACTCCTAGTATTTTAAAGAAATCTGATAATTCATTTAATAAATCATTACTAGGCATTTTATTTTTAGTAGAATTTACTACTTCTTCGTGAATTATATTACAATCACAGCTATACTTTTTATTATTCATAACACTCCTACCTTATATTATTTTATTGTTAGTTGAACCGTTGTTCAACTATTAATATTATATACCAAAGATAAGATTTTAGTCAATAAAAAAATTAGTAAAAAATTACTAATTAAATATTTATGTAAAATTAATTATCGATTATTAAATTAAAGTATTCATACATTATATTTTTAAACTTATCAAAATTGTTATTTAAGTATACTCTTTTATTTATTTCTATCATTAGAGATTTAACTCTATTATCATTAGTTTTATAATACTTATTAGGGATTATTGTTCCTTTATATGGATAATTATATTTAACAGTATATCCTTTTTTACTAAAGAATTCTTTGGTGTATTCTAATAAATCTAAATCAATATAATCTTCTTCATACCCTAAACATATATCGGGATTATCAGTAACATTAAATAAATCCTTTACTAAAGAATCGCTAAAACTATGTAAATCTATTATATAGCATTTATTACTCTTATTTAAAATATCTGTAGTTATATTATCTAAATTATTATGATGAAGGTCATATATGTTAGTTAAGATGTTATTTTTGTAATTGTTATCATAGTCTATAAACTTATTATTTTTACTATCACATATATAACATACTCCCATACCTTTCTCAGACATTATTTCCTCATTATCATCTCTAAATCTTTCTACATCACAAAATATTCTAGAATAATTAAAGATTAGTTTATTAAATTTATTAGGTACTAATTTAGGGACTTCTTTATCACATATATAATTATTAAAGTTATCTATATATTCACTATCTTTAAGAGTGTATTTAAAAAAGTATGAAGGTAGATTTAAACTAGAATGTGGAATATGAATTAGTATTTGCTCTAGTTTTAGATTTATTGTTTTAGTCATAATTTTTCCTTTCTATTTCTGTTAGAATTATCACTTGTAATAATATTATATATCATAGATATTTGGTTAATCAAGTAAAAATATTAAAAAATTATGACTAAAACAATAAATC
>OLHG01001494.1_pt1 | contig 14304 bp, 13 predicted proteins | sample 1605971 | NCBI WGS metagenome assembly OLHG01 (sample SAMN03283289) | human gut metagenome | biome: human-associated habitat; material: feces | host: Homo sapiens | place: Peru | collected 2012 | reverse complement strand
AGAAATGACTCCCTCGTCATCAACGATAAAGTCATTTAAACGCTGGTCAAGATTATCGTAGCTTCCTCTTGCTGTGGCAATCTCTTGGCTGATTTCGGCAAAACTGCCGATACTTTCGCTATTTATCTTGCTGTTTTCGGCAAGGCTCGGAGTTACCATGACTTTTAAAGTCAGCGGAGTGTTTAACAACTGCGTGTCGCCGTTTGCAATCTTAATTTCGATTGCTAAAAAGCCCGATGTAGAGTTAAAGTTTTCTAACGGCACGGTAATCAAATCCGCCGTGCTGTTCAGGGTGCAAGCAACTGCGTCTGAAATTAAATATCCGTCCGTTGCAAAGGTTGCAGTTACTGTACAATCTGCAAAGGTCAATTTTTCACCGCTTGCCGTTAAAGTTACATCAAGATAGCGTGTTGCTTTATCGTTGACGTTGACAATACCAACAACATTTGGTGCATTTCGATTATTAACATCAATCGTAACCGATTTATGTTTAATATTAATTGCCATTATCTTTTAAACCTCCTTTGGATTTTTAACAAATCAGACATTGACATGTCTAAATTGCCGATTGTGATTTCTTTGTATTTCTCCGAAATACTGTCATAGACAGTTTTAGCCACTTCCTTCTCGATTTCTGTGCCATCCGGCATAACTACTGTTACCTTATCGTATAGACCTAAGTTATACATTTTGGTGAGCTCAGATTCAAGATTAACGGTAATGCTCAAAGATTCAGCCGATTGCGAAGTATCATATTTATAAGTGGCAACTTGACTTCTTAATGCGTCTCTTACCTCGTTATAATTAGTGCCATCCATTGGATTTACGATATATCTTTTTATTTTGCTAGTGCAATCAAATAGATATGTGTTTTTAATCGTGCGCCTGAGCTCCGTTGGATACAACTCATTTGCGGTTACAATAACCTCGTTGCCGGTTGGAGTTTGACAACGGGCATATGGCAAGACATGTGTAAAATACTCTCCGAGTGATGCCGTTTGCTTATAATCAGACACATTCGCTCCAAAAGCTATTCGATAACCGCTGTGATTAATATTCGGCTGATTGAACGTGATTGAAAAATTTTTAAATCTCAACTTCCCTTTAAATAAAGCAATTAACCCCTCTGAGTCATCGCTGAAAATGGTTTCGAATTTTTCAGCTGTATTAAAGCCGAGCGAAAATTCTTTTTTTGTCGGAATATTTGATGAAAATGAAAAAAAGTTATAGGGCGCGGCTCTAAACCAAACTGGTGAGCTGTCTCCGGGTTCTATTAGACTGTTGACTATCTCCGACGGTGTTGCGTTCATTTTGTGATTGTAATAGCTTGGCTCTACGCCATTTTGAAAAAACAATCTTGACACATGCTCACCTGATATGGTTAAATCACCGCATTTGTCTGCCTCGATTTTTGTTACATAAAAAAGTTGAGGTCCGTCTTTACTGTTGGCTTTAGCTTTTATGTAAGACCCGAGGCTTATATATTTTAAAAGTTTATCATTGCTTTTTACTTTTGCAACAAAACTATAAGCACCATTGCTTTCCATTGTCGTCAAAAATTCTGTACAATTGGTCAAAAATCCAAGGCCGTTTGTCTGATACAACGGCTTTGTTGTGATGTACTGATCGACCGTTTTATATATTATAGGTTGCATTTTTAAAGTCTCCTAAAATTTGGTTTGATTTCAAGTGCTTTAAATGCATCTGTCTCCGTTGATGATAGCTTAATTGTATTCAGTCCCGGTGAAAGGAGAGGAAATTGTGTGCAACTTACATAACTATTAGCAAGGTTAGTTTTAGCATTAAAATAAGCGGACTGTTCGGTTGAGTCTAATTCGATGTGGTCTTGGCTTGTCTCTTTCGTAATCATCAAAATCGGACTATCGTTAACCGACAATGTCAATGGCTTTATTTTTGAGCCTGTGTTAATAATCTTGATAAGTGGCTCTGCGGTATAATTTTCAGGATTATAGACTTCAATTTCTGCATTTTGTGTTGAGGTCAATTTTGGTCGGATAATCTCCTGCCCTAAGTCGCTATACCAAAACGGTTCTCGGCTAAAATTTATAGTCGTTGACAAGCAAAGGGGGGCAACTTCTTCGATTGGCTCAACCCCTGTGCAAATCGCTTTTGTAAAATAGCCGGGGTTGTATGTGTCCCTAAAGATTTTATACTTGCCGTCCCAAACGGTAAGCCATTCCGCAAACGCTCTTACAAGCTCTGCGTTGCTTTCGTTCGGTACAATGTACGGATAACTGTTGACTTCAAACTGCATTTCAACATTGTCAAAAACACCGTTATCGGAAATCACTCCGCCATTTTTGCCGTAGACAGAGGTAAAATCAAAATTACGCTTTGCAATTTGATATTTGGGAGGTGTAGTTATAAAAAAGCCTATTGTCCGTAAATCAGTGCCGTTGTATGTAAAACTATGCCTCATCTTTAACCTCCCCATTTTGATACTTCACCGACAAGTGTCTGCATGATCGCATTTGATACACGGCGGTTAAAATCATCAATATCCATGTCATTATTGATGTTTACATCGCCTGCAAATTTAATCTCAATCGTAGGCGAATTTGTAACAGCTTTCAACATTTGACCGTTTACCGTCGCATTTTGACTTTGTGTACGAATGCCTGCAAATTTATTGTTAATTGCTCCGATTGGATTGCCTTCAACCGCTGACAAAGCTCTCGAAGTTAAAGATCTTACCGTCTTTTGTGTTTCTTCAATTTCGTCCTCAATACCAAGACGGTAACCTTCACCAAAATATCTGCCTAAATTTCGAGTTTTTCGGCTTGGCGAATGTGAATCTTGAGTCTTCTTAAGAGTGCTAAGACTTAATCCTGCAAGTCCTTCCACTGACTTGAATAATTTATCAGAGAGGCTTCCGGCACCGTCCATATAGCCTTGAACTAAGTTTTTGCCTGCTTCGTAGAATTTGTCATAAACTCCCGAAAAATTATCAAAGATTCTATTGACAAGCGACTTGCACGAATCATCAACTTTTTTGTTGGCATCTTTATCTCCTATACCTTTGCTGGTGCTCTCAGTGCCGTTCTTACCGGCTTTTTCTCCGTTGGGTTCGAGTTTGTTAAGCTCAACGGTTGCCTTGTCTACAAGCTCGTGAGCATTATCAACCATTTTTTGAGTAACGCCCGGTTGATTTTCGTCCATTGCAGTTTTTAGAAGCTCATAGTTTGCGGTAAAATTTGCGAGCTGATTTTCAAGGCTTTCTCTTGAGCCTGTTTCGGCATCAATAAAGCCCTCTTTAATTTTCTGCTGTTGTGCAGTGATTTCATCAGCTTTGCCTGTAGCAATTGCGGCAACCGTGCCGTACATATCATTGTACTTAGCAAGCTCGATTTCTGCCCTTTCCTGCAATTCTTCGGCTTCTTCAACTTGGTCTTTTGTGACACCTTCAACACCGTCTTTGTATGCTGTCCTTAAATTCTCGGCATTTGTCTTAAAATCATTGACCTGCTGTTCGAGTGTGTCTTTAGTTCCTGTCGTGTGAGTGATTAAGCTGTTTTCCACATCAGACATAGCGGCTTTGATTTCTTCGGCATTGCCTTTAGCATTTGCAGCGGTTAAATTCTCAAAATTTTGAATTGTGGTGTTGTAGTTGACGATTTTGTCTTGATAAGTTTTGTACTTGGCTTCGGCGTCTTTAAGAACGCTTTCTTTTTGGCTTAAAACATTTTTGCGATTTTCCAATTCTTGGTCGTAAGCTGTTTCTAATGCCTTTATACGGCTTTGAGCGACATCAAGTTCTTCTTTATCAACCTTTTCACCTTTAGCGTTAGCGCTAATGACACCTAATGTATGCTTATCAATGTTCTTATTTTCATATGCCCACCATGCGACATTTTCAGCTTTTGTGTCATGCATTTGCAAGCTATTTACGCTATCTCTTGCCTTGCTCACATCATTTTTATTTTCACGAACAATGGCATACTGATTAACGCTGTCAGTCTTTGCGCCTGCAAGACCTGAAACTGCTGTCTGATAAGAATCTTCGGTCGCTGAAAGCAAAGCAAGTGCTTTCTTTGATTCAAGGGCATCATCCATTGAGCTTTTAAGGTCTTTATAAGACTGAATAACATTGCCGTTCCAAGTGATTTCATTGCCTGTAACTCGGCTCAATTCATTGGTAATAAATTTTGCTCTGTCCTCGTAGCCTTTTTTGACTTTGCCATTTTGGTCTACAATGCTTTGCAATTCGCCCCACAAATCATTATAATATTGAAATTCGCTGTCAACCTCAGACGTTGCATCTTTCTTACTCTGCACATATTCATCATTAGCATCTTTCAGCTCTTTGATTTCTTCCTGAGCCTGTTCATGTGCTTCGTTGAGCTTGTCCTGTGACTCTTTGGCTTCATCGTTCGCACTTGCAATTGACCACAAGGACAATGCAAGCGTAGCAGCTAAGCCTACAACAATGCCGATTGCGTTTGATTTCTGTGCGAGATTAAGACCTTCCTGTGCAATTTTGGCACTCTCTGTAGCAATTTTGAGGCTTTTATATGCGCCTATAAGGCTTTGTACACCGCTTATAACAACGGTTGTTTTTTTGCCTACCCAAATGCCACCGACGAGAGAGCCGACAATTTTAAGCGTAGGGATGATATCTTTGGTATGTTTACTCGCAAAATTACAAAGTTTTTTGACTTCGGGAAATAATGATTTGCCAATAGGATTGATAACATCGGTTTGCACCGTTCTGCCGAGACTTGCCCAATCAGCTTCAACATCATCATATTTGATGTCTTTAATCTTTTTCATGGTATTTTTGGTCTTGTCGGCAGAGCCATTAACTTTCATTAAGGCTTTTACACCGTCAATGCCCAAATCTTCCCACATCGTACCGAAGAGGTCAACGCCTGCCTGATTCTGCTTGACCTTATCGTCCATCTCAAAAAGAGCCTTTAAGACTTCTGATGTTGCTGATTTTGCGCTGTCTCCGCCTTTTGCAAATCTTGCCTGCAAATCCTCAATACTACCTTTTGCACCTTTGCCTGCTGATTCGAGATTTGCAAGATTTTCTTTAGCAGTTTTTAGCGCCTTTGAATATTGTTCAATTTTATCGGCATTCTTTTGCTTTGTTAATTCGCTTGTTGAATCGTTAAAGCCTTTTTGCTCCTCTTTTGCATAGTAAAGATTTTTTTCGAGCTTTGCAACTTCATCTTTTGCTTTTTGGATATCATCAGCCGAGGCTTTCGCTCCATAGCCGAGGAGAGCAAATCCCTCTTGCGTACTCGAAGCTGTGTCCTTAGAGCGGATGCCAAATTCTTTCATCGCATCGCCGAGCTTGTCGATGCTGAAAGTACCTACTTTTGAGCCGTTTTCAAGTGAATTAAAAAACTCGTTTGCATCATAGCCGAGTTGCTTGTAATGTACGGAGTATTCATTGATTGTGTCGAGCAAATCACCGTTTTTATTAAGGCCTTTTTGACTGCCCTGTGCAATGAGATTAAAAGCCTCTTCGCCTGTTACACCAAATTGCTCCATAAGCATGTTGACAGCTCGTAGTGTTTCAACAAAATCATAATCGTAAGTATCTCTTAAAGTAAAGAGATTTTCGGTCATATCTTTGAGCTTGCTCGGATTGGTCTCGTTAGTTGTCTGCTTAATTAAAGCAAGGACATTTGCAACTTCTTCTTGCGATTCACCAAAGTTGCCCTTGTAAACATCTTCGAGTACACTCTTATATTTTGTCATCTCTTCGGCGGTTAAGCCTGTTTGAGCCTGCAAAGAGTTGAGCGCCTTTTGCTCTCCGTTTGCACTTGCAATTGCACCCGTAACAGCTCCACCAACTGCCGCTGTTGCCGCTACGGCATCTTTTACCGCATCGCCGACGGCGGATTTAAGATTATCGGCGGATGACTTAACATCATCCATTTCTTTTTTGACCTTGGATAAATCAGTTTTATTTGACTTATTTTCAAGGCTTTTAAAGCTGTCGCCGACTTTAACAACGCTTGTTTCGGTTTTTGACATCTCACTTCGGGCAGATTCGAGGTTTATTGCATTTGCTTTTTCCTCGGTTTCCGCAAGCTGTTCAGCGAAAGTTTCAAGTTTGCTTTTCGCTTTTTCAACTTCACGCTGATAGGCTCTGTACTGTTCGGTTGAGATTTCGCCGTTTTTGGCCTGTTCTTCGACCTGATCCTGTACATCAAGTAACTTTTTAAGGGCAGATTTGCTGTTTTCAATTTGTTCTTTTAGCACTTCTTGCTTTTGTGCAAGCAAAACAGTGTTTTCAGGGTCAAATTTTAACTGCTTATTAATTGCAGTCAGTTCTCTCTGTAAGCTCGAGGATGAGGACTGTACAGCTTTTAGGGATTTCTGCAAATCCATTGTATCGCCGGCAATTTTGACGGTAATACCTTTAATCGTAGATGCCATATCTGTCCTCCAATTCTTTATATCTGTTCATAAACTCGCTGTACTGCTCTTCCGAAATTTCCTTATTTTCAAATCTTTCCGTTACGAAAGGCAATACAGATTTCATTTTCTGGTATTTTTCTTCATCTTCGTGGATATTGTTATTGTTTCTTAATGCAAAATAGGTCTTGATATAATCAATCACAAAACCTATTGTAAATCTTTGTAGATCAGCGACAGTCAGACCACTCCTGACGGCATAAGATAAGACCTCTTTGGCCGTCAGGAAAGTTTTAAATCCGTTTAGGTCGCTGTCGCTGTCACTTTTGGGCTGTCGCTTTTTAAGCTGTCAACAATAAGGTTGATAATCGTGTCTGTCGCCGAAATAGCGTCCTTAATACTGATTTCTTTCGCCCAAGTCTTAAAGTTGGGAATTGTATCATCTGCCGTCTTTGCCGCTGCCCATAAAAGCTTTACGGCAGAACCAAATTTCACATCGTTGAGATTTTTAACGAGCACACGGTCGGCATCACGCAAAAAGCTGTGACCTTTAAATGTATCCTCATAGATGAGCATTGTATATGCTGTGACCTCAACCTCAACATTTTGGCCGTTAATAACAACTGTATCTTTCATACTTAACCTTTAACCGCCTTAGATGAGTTTGTTGATGCCTGACTTGCAACCTTAACCGTCGGGATTACAACAGATTCAGGGAGAGTATCCGCATATGATGTATAGCGTACAAAATCGTTATCAGGGCGTGGCTTTGCCGTGATTGTGAATGTTGGGAACTGTGGGTCGAAGCTACCCTCGGATGTCTTGTCGTTTCTGCTTGACCTTGCGGCAGTACAGTCAAAATATGTGTCAATCTCGTAGAGCTTATCACCCTTGTATGTTTCTTTTGCAGCAAGGAGGGCAAATCTCGGCATTACCTTAATACCACCCTTTTCAACGATGCCGCCCTCTGTGGCTTCTGCATTACCAAACCAATCTTTTTCGATGTCGTCGACTGCCGAAATAAGCTCAAGACTGATTGTGTAGCCGCCGTTTGCACTCGCTACAATAATAGGCAAGCCGTCAGCGTAGATGGTGTTTGAATCGCCGATAGGTTCAGCACCGATGCTTCTGCCGCCTGCTTCATCGGATTTAAACCAAATCGGTGTTCCGTATGTAATTTCGCCTGTGCTACTTTCTGTAAGCGCAGCATAACCAACTTTTCTAATTGTTTTGTTCATTGATAAACACTCCTTTATGTTTTTAAATTCTTTTTATGCCACTCAAATCACCGCCACCCATAGATTCCGATGATTTAATAAGCTTTTTTATTCCGGTTTCAAATTCGCCGTGAATTTTCTCCGTTGCCGGAGCAATATGCACCTTCGGTTGTACCGTTCCGCCTTTTTTACCTCTCTTTTTACGAGCTTTTTCAAGTAGGTGTGTAAGCCGGTACTCAGGTTTAGTGGCATAAACCGTTTTTTCGTAAAACCTGAATGTTTCATTCGTAATTTTAACCCTGAATGATTTGCGATATTTTTTTCTTCTGCCAACAGGTGCGTTTTTCTTGATTTCATTTTTGAGTTCTTCGGATTTTTCGTCAACCAACAATCTAACGCCCATTTGCACATCAGCCGAATAGGTTGACAGTTCTTTTGACAAAGTGTCACCGAGGCGGTCAATGCCGACTTTCTGGTAATTACTCATCAAAAGTCACATCCAAATTGTAATAGCTTACACAAAGTTTATTTGTTATGTCCCACGCTCGATTCGGCTTTTTCCAGCCTAAACCGTTTTCGTTGAGCCACTCCTCAAACTTCGTCTCGCTCTTGTGGTCGTCTTTTGCCGTGTAAAGTTCTATGATGATTTTTGCAGTTTTCCAAAGGCATTTACCGTCTGCGTAAATGCCTGTTTCCTCGTCTTTAAAGTAAACAAGATAGGGAGCAGGGGTTGACTTGTTGTAGTCAGCCTCTACATATTTAAAGCCACAAGACTTAATAAGTTTGACAAATTCGTCATAATTCTTAAAAAACATCTGCGCCACCCTCATATAAACCCCTCTGCGACAGGCTCAAAATCGAGCAAGGGGGATTTTTGCTTTTATCATGCTGAATCTGTTCGATTTTAAACCTTGTGCCGTCAATGATAACCGCCATATCCGTTCTCAAGGTTTCGTCCTTGTGAATATGGATAACTTTTGACAGTTCAATGTCATTTTGTTTCGCACCGTAAAAACGAGTTACACCGATTTTTTCGTTGCCAAAACGATACTTTTTCAAGCTGTCAGTGATGATATCGTCGTTTTCATCGGTTTCATAGATTTTCGCAACACCGTCATTAAAGGTTAAAAAATCTATGTTATTCTTCAAAATCATAGCTTTTCACCTCGTATTCCTGCCTTAATTTCAAAATTTCGTTCTCGAAATTATGGTCAAACATTTCAACCGCATTTGAATAAGCATAACGGCAGTAATCAAACAACAAACTTCTTGCCCTTGTTGGTCGCTCGAAATCCTCATTAGTAAGCAAGGGGTTATAATCACGGAGGTGCTGTTTTCCATTGGCTATAATCAGTTCAATTTTTGACTTTGTGCCTTCATCTGTTTCAATGTGCTCTCTGTCAAAATCAAGCATATTAACTATATCGTTCATGATTTCCATTGTTCAACATCTCCGTGACAAATTAAACTGTTGCTGCCTGATTGAGAGTTACTTTAATTTCAGCAGGATTGAGCGCCGAAATATCAAGCTTAAGAAAATCGTTTGTGTGAAGCGAAAAGCCTGTTGCATAAGTTTTAATGAGATAAACTCTGTTATCTTCAAGAAACTGGTACTGGTCAGAGTAATCAAGCTTACCTTCCTTGCCTGTTGAGAGGCAGGCTTTATATCTTGAAAGCTGGCCAATAACGGCAGTGCCTTCTGTAACCATTTCAGACGGATAAACATTTGTCGGGAACGGGAAGAGGTTGTTTTTGTATGAGCCGTCTGTTGCAAGTACAGTTGTAGCAGGGATAATCTTTGTGAGATAATCCACAGGATTTACGATGAGGTCAACCGATGTAATGTTGTTTGTCTTACCGCCCTTGCCTTTAGCAAGCTTGGCAACAACACCCATATACGACTTAATGTCAAGGCTTGTGAGCTTTATTGCTGTTTTTTCGGTATATGCACCTGCCTTTACAGCGCCCTCGGGGTCTTTAAGCATACCAATCGGCTTGCCATTGCCGTCACCGTTGATAAAGCCATCTTCAAAAGCATAAGCAAGTGCATCGGCGAGGATTCTGCGGACATATGCGTCAATGTATGTAGCACCGAGGTCAAGTATATCTTTTGGAACAGGAACAAAAGCGCTTACCTTTGATGTTGAAAAGTCCTTTTCCTGAATTGTGCCTGCAAGCTCCTGTGTGATTTTTGAGCTTAAAGCGCCCCAAGCGGCGAGCTGTTTTGTGTCTGTGGCAAAAATCGCCTTAACAGAGCCGTATGTGTTTTCGATGCCGATTGCAGCAAGAAGCGGATGATTGTTTGTAATATCCTCAAGCACTGTGTCAAGGATTGTCTGCGGAATCGTAACATCAAGACCTGTGAGTGCCTGCTTAACATCAGCAGATTTTGCCGCTGTGACAAAATTATTGTAAAACTTCTGCTCTGCGCTTGTAAGCTGTCTGAATCCTCTCTTTGCAAGGATTGTGTTATCGGCAGTTTCGCCAATTTCCTGTGCGACCTCAATGATTGACTGCTGAATACTGTCAGCGTAGGCATTGAGTGCATCGGTCATTTTTGTTTCGTCCTTTGAATCAATGGCAGTTTTTAAGTTCTGCGCAAACTTAGCTTTCGCGTTCTTAATCGCATCAAGATTCTTCATTTTTTAATCTCCTTTATAAATAATTTTTGTTTTTGAAATACTCTTCAATAAAGCCAAAGCTATCCTTTTCTTCGGGATTTTTCGGTTTTGGCTCGGGTGGTGTCTGTGGTTCAGGCGGTTCAGGCTTTGCACCAAGCATTTTTGCAAGTTCTGCCGCTGCCTGTTTTGCTTTTGGATTCTTCTTTTGCTGTGCATCGTCAACGACTTCTTTTGATTCGGTTAAATCAACCGGATCAAGAATTTCGTCACACAAACCGATGTCAAAAGCCTCCTGCGCAGTCAGAAATGTTTCTGCGTTGAGGAGCGGTTCGAGGGTTTCTCTCGTGAGCTTATCGCCTGCATGCACAAGGTAAGAGTTTGTGCTTGCTTCGCTGATCTTGTCGAGCTGGGTTGCAAATTCTCTGTGTTCCTTCGCATTTCCATAACAACCGCCGATTGCATGATGAATCATCATCGTTGTGTTTGACGGCATTACGATCTTGTCAGCCGCCATTGCAACGACAGAGGCAATTGAACAAGCCATACCGTCAATGTATGCAGTGACCGGCACACTCTGCCTTTTTAGCAGATTGTAAATCGACACGCCCTCATCGACATAACCGCCGATTGAGTTAATATAGAGCTCAATGCTTTCAATTTCGCCTGCTTTTTCAATTGCTTTACGAATATATTCGGCGCTTGTTTTGGATTCAATAAGGTCGCCCCAAATATTCAAGTAGCTCGGCTCAATTTCACCGTAAAGATAGATCTGCAAGACACTCTGATTTTCAGCAATCTGCTTGATGTTGTAATTTCTACTTTTCATTTATTCACCACCCTTCAAAGCATTTGCTATTGTTTGGTAATTTTTAGTAATGTAATATGTATGCGCCCAAGCCTCTGAGCAAGGGAGCATGTTGCAATATTTTTGAGCCTGCGCAGGTGTCAGCACACCGCTGGCAATTGACTTATCAAGATTATTCGCCTGACTGATTGCGTCAATGTGTCTGACTGTCGTTGTGTCAATCAGCAAATAATTACCTTTGCTAAATTCGTTAGCTCCGAATCTCTTTTTTGTAATCTCTTGCTCAAACATATTTGCAATCGGATCAATTGCATTACCAATAGCGCAATCCATTGCATCAGACAATTGCGATGCTTCACCGCTTAAAATTGCCGGAGGTATATGCAAAGCATTGCCAACAATCGTGTACGCTTCAGTTTTTAACTTCTGAATATCGTTAATCTCGCTGTTTGTAGTTTTTCCTGCATCGGTTGAGGGTTCTGAATATTTCATACCCTTAAAAATCGGCATAACAGCGTTCTTATTCGCGTAAAACGCTTTAAACTGCTTTGCCAAAACTTTGTTATAAGTTTCAGCGAAGTTTTCGTCACCAAAGCTATAATTTTCAAGCTCCAAAATGCCTTTATGTCCGACAGCTTTGTTATATCTTTCCTGAGCCGACAACATTAACTGTTCATATGTATTGCACATATCAGCCAATAAGCCGTTAAGAGCAAAGTTGTTATATCTGAGGTAAATTACCTCGCTCTCTAAAAAAGTGCGCTGATATGTAAAATTTCGGCAAGTAACACCGCTGAAAGAATCATCAATCAATGCGTGTTCTGCTCTTGAAAAACTGTCCGCAATTAAAAGCTGATTGTCGGCTGTTTCGATAATTAACAGTTCATTGTCAAAAATCAATTTTGCGACAGCCTGCGTAAAAAATTCGATTTTGGTTTGATGCTTATTCGGCGAATAGTTCCAAAGATAATATTCAGCCTTGCGACTTTCTCGGTTATTGTTTACCGTCACAAATTCGCACTTCGCCAAGCTTCGAGCAATAAAATCAATCGCCGTAAATAGAGCAAGCTCAGTCAGGTGAAATCTCTGTTCATCAACCGCCGAGCCGTCCTCGTTAAATTCCGCTGCAACGGCATCTTTTCTAAAAAGATTTTTCACCCAGTTTATTACTTTCATTTTTTCACCTGCCTTTTTCAGCGTTTTTTATTCTTTCTTCTGCTATTTTGTAATACTTTTCATCAAGCTCCATTCCGATAAAGTTTCGGTTTGTATTTACACAGGCAACGCCTGTTGAGCCTGAGCCCATAAAACAATCAAGCACAGTAGCGTTTTTAAGTGTTGTCTTTTGAATTAAAAATTCAAGCAATTCAACGGGTTTTTCATTAGGGTGAACTAATTTAAGAGAAGGCACTTTCGGTACTGAAATTAAATCCTGCGGTCTTCCATTTTCGAACTTAAAATCATCATTTGGAATCCATATAACACTTTCGTATCTGCTGCCGAATGCTTTTTTTAAATTGCCCATACCATTACTTTTTTTGTCCCAAATAAGAACATTTTTCGGTTTTAAACCGATACGAATAAACGCATCAATAAAAATCTGCTGAACATCCCAACGAGTGAAGCTCAAGATACCTCCTGTTTTCGCGATTTTGGACTTTATCAATGGAATAAAATCTGTAAATGGCTTTTTATCATTTAAAATTTTAGGCTTTCTTTTTGTTTTATCATTATGATATCTTGATTGAAAATCAATCCCGTATGGGGGGTCAGTCAGCAACAAGTCAACGCTGTTATCGGGAATGTTTTTCATTAATTCAAGGCAATCGCCCTGAAAAAGTTTCACCATTTTTCATCATCTCACTTTAAAATACAATTGCGTTAAAGCAATTCTTAAGTTCATCAACCGTCATCGGCTGATTTTGTTTCAGCAAATCAAGCTGTGTATATGCGGCGACGAATGCCATAAATCCGTCTGTTTTTCGTGATTTTGGTTCGATCTTGCCGTAGATAATATTGCCGTTTTTATCCTCAACGGCAGAAGTGTTGTTTGTGTACCACCTCATAAGTGCCGAATCACCCCAAATGATACGATGATTAGCGAAATCAGAGGCAATCAGAGGAGCAACAAGCATTTTATCTGACGGTCTAACCAATTTGAGATTGTTTCGCCCTTTGCGGTCACATTCAAAGCCCAGTTGCATTAACGGTCCTTTGAGTAATGTATAGCGGTAGTTATCTAACGCTCCGCCGACGATGCTGTAATGCTTTTTTTGCTCTCTCAACCAGTCAGCAACGATTTCGGGAGGTATCTCCGCTCCGTCAACCCTTTGCAAATCCGGTTGTTGAGCGTACGGAAATTTAATCCTACCTAAATCAGCCGATTGCGAGCAATACCATGAAAACGGTTTCCATACGATTGAGCCGTCAACCAAAAACATTAAGCCTATGCCCAAAAAGTCAGTAGTTTTTGTATAATCAGTGCCGAATATGCACGGCTTACCTTCAAGGTCGGGGAGAGGTCTGTTTGTTGCTTTGATATTATCCCATGAGGTAACGGGATTTGCTTCCGTTCCTTGTGGACGATTCATTCGTTTTGTCATAAATGCAGTATTACTGTTCGGGTCAATTTTCCAATTTTCATATTCCTTTCGGAGTTCTCGGAGCAAGTTCGGAAAATATTGCAAACTCGGATTTGCTTTGTACCAATTTTGCTCATCGTGAACCTCTTTATCGTCATTTAATCGGCAAATAAAATAAAGTGTGCCATTGTCAGGCGCATCACCGTTCAAAACCTCAAGGCCTCTCGCAAACTCTTGGTCAAGCGGACCGTCTCTCACATATCCCATTGTTGTGGTTGTCGTAGTTCTCGGGAGTGGCTTTTTTCCTAAACCGGTGACAAACACGTCAATAAGCTTGTAATTTTCATATGCGTGTTTTTCATCAAAATCGACCTTGCCCGGTCTACCGCCGTCTTTCGTATTACTGTTAGATGTCCGATATCGCAACACAGAGTTTGTCTTTATATTCACAATTCTTGTTTTCGTCCACTTAAAGTGTTTTTGCATTTTGGCTTTATTATCTTCAAGGACATTATAAATATCGTTAAAAGTAATAGTCGCCTGATCTTCCGAAGTCGCACAAATGTCAATGTCGTAATTTTTAATACCGTTCACTGGTGTTAAAAGCGCGAAATCCTCAAAGCCTAAATAGCCATTTTTGCCTGTACCTCTTCCGACGATAAGTACAAGATCAGGAAATCTTAAAACAC
>OLHG01001492.1_pt1 | contig 14312 bp, 14 predicted proteins | sample 1605971 | NCBI WGS metagenome assembly OLHG01 (sample SAMN03283289) | human gut metagenome | biome: human-associated habitat; material: feces | host: Homo sapiens | place: Peru | collected 2012 | reverse complement strand
TGGAATGGTTTATCAAAACGGAAGTTAAAACTCTTACTGAAATTGTAGAGGACTCTACTGAATGGGGCAACCATTGGAATACAGAGAATTCTCCGAAGAAAGTAGTTGAAACAGGAAGCAGAGAAGAATGGTATGCTAATAACATCTACGACTTTGCAGGTAATGTAGATGAATGGACACAAGAACAGAACGAAAGTTCGCATCGTGTTATCCGTGGTGGCGGTTACAACGGTGATGGCGACGGTTATCCTGTCGCCTATCGCGATTGCGACGATCCTCATAGCAACTATAACCGCACTGGTTTTCGTGCCACGCTTTATATTAAGTAGCACTGACCACTGTAAAACTATCCTAATTTGTTTCTAAACACAGATAGAAGGAGAGAACTTTGAAATTTCAGAGTCTCTTCTTCTTTTTAAAAAATAAACCAAAAGTTTCAAATTGTATATTTAATTTTTCCATAAATCTATTTATTTCAGTTTCATTATATTACATTGATTTATCTTCATAATATTTTTTTCTTCTTGTATTATATTTTGTATATCTTCTTGAGTTAATTCTAATGCATCATCATATAATGGAAATGTACATTGAAAATTGAATAGTAGTTACAAGCACGAATAATGATACTTTCGTCTGGCTAACGTGATGTAAAGGGGCGATTCTCTAAAAAGAGAAATGAGGGCAAATATCATATGGGAGCAAATCCACTTGTAACTGTATAAAAACCTAAAATCTGGAAAAAATAAAAACAAGAGGAGTGAGTCAATTGGAAGAAAAAAATAAACATAAGAAAAATAATGATTTTAAGGTAAATATAATATTTAATGACAAAGGAGACACCTTGGAGAAAATTATTGAAAGGGCTTTTGCAAGTTATTGCTTAAAAGTGATTAAAAAATAAGACCGAATAATAGCATTTGATGAGATAATATGATATAATAAAAATCAAGAGTATCAATATTATCTCATATATTTTTATAGCAAGAAGGAGGTAGAAGTGAGCTATACGATAATGAATAATATTGATTATAAAGTAGGCATATATATAAGGCTTTCTAGAGAAGATGAAGAAAAAGAAAAGTATCAAGAAAGCGAAAGTATTGGAAATCAAAGAACTTTGCTAATGGAATACATCAAAGAAAACAAATTGAACTTTGTATCAGAATATGTTGACGATGGTGTGAGTGGTACAAGTTTTGACAGACCTGCGTTTAATAGAATGATATCAGATATTGAAGCTGGAAAAATCAATATGATAATAACAAAGGATTTATCAAGACTAGGTAGAAACTACGTGCAATCAGGATTATATATTGAGAATTATTTTCCAGAACATGAAGTTAGATTTGTTGCAATATTAGATAACATAGATACTGCTTATGATAATTCAAATAATGATATAGCACCATTTAAATCAATATTAAATGAAATGTATGCAAAAGATACATCAAAGAAAATAAATAGTGTATTACAAACAAAAAGAAATAATGGAGAATATTTAGGAACAGCACCTTATGGCTATAAAAAAGATCCAGAAAATAAGTATCATTTAATAATAGATGAGGAAGCTGCAAATGTTGTAAAGCTAATATATGAAAAATATTTATCGGGTTTTGGAACAATGCAAATTGCAGATTATCTAAGTGAAAAGAAAATTCCAATTCCATCAGATTATAATAAAAGAAATAGAGGAATAAAATCTTTAACTTATGGATTATGGCAACAATCTACAGTAAGATTTATTCTTTCGAACGAGATTTACACAGGAGCGGTTATACAAGGTAAGAGAAAAAAAGTAAGCTTTAAATCTAAAAAATTTATAGACTTACCAGAAGAAGATTGGATTAAGATAGACAATATGCACGAAGCAATAATAAGTAAGGAAGATTTTGAAATGGCAAAAAAGGTAATTAATGCAACAAAAGGATCAAGAGTGGTGCAAAATGATTATTTGTTTAAGGGTCTACTTAGATGTTATGATTGTAAAGGTTATATTGGAATAAGAAGCCCAGATAAGCATGGCAATGTCTATGGTAGATGTCAAAGATATGGAAGATTTGGAAAATTCGATGTATGTTCACCACATAATTTTAATTATCAAGTTTTTGAAGAACAAATGCTAGATGTTTTAAGAGAAGTCTGCAGAGAATATACCAATAAGAAGCAACTGGAAGAGATTGCAAAACAAGCCAAAAAGAGAGAGGCAAAAGAACTTGATATAAATAAACAAATAGAATTCTTCAAGAAGACGATAGAAAATGAAACCAAAAAGCTTGAGGTAATGTATGATGACAGATTAGCTGAAATAATTTCTCTTGATGAATATATGAAAAATGCAAAAAGAATAAAAGAAAATGTAAAAAGTTATGAAGAAAATATTAAAAATTTAGAAAAAGAATTATCAGGAGAAAATACAAAAAATAAAGAAATACAGTTGGATAATCTAATAGAAGAATTTTTGGGAATGCAGAGACCATCAAAGGAAATAATAAGAGAATTTATAGAAAGAATAGAAATTCATAGTGATAAGCAAGTTGATATATATTTCAACTTTAAACCACTACAAGATCTAAATAATAATTTTATATGTGCTAAAAAAAGATATGAGAAGAAAATAGGATAATAAATGTCCACAACAACAACAAACACATGCTGCAACCTGGACCATTATTGCACAAGCAATGCTTAACTTGAATGACAAAGCATATGAAAATTTTAGAATGATAAATCCGATAGAACACAGTAGAACTAAGGAAGGAAGTAATAGATATAAAGTTGAGCCATATGTAATACCAGCAGATGTATATGGTCAAGGAAACTTAGCAGGTAGAGGTGGATGGACTTGGTACACTGGTTCTAGTAGCTGGATGTATGTAGCAGGTATAAAATATATATTAGGACTAAACATTAAAAATGAATATTTGGAGATATTGCCACATATACCAACCAAATGGGAGCAATATGAAATCAAATACAAATATGGAAATAGCTTGTACAATATAAAAGTAATAAATAGTAATCATAAGGAAATTATAACAGAGCAAATAGAGAAGATGATTTGCAATGGAGAGGAAATGAAAGAGAAAAAAATAAAACTTAATAAAAATGGTGGAATCTATAATATAGAAGTTATAATCTAGATAAAAACACCTAAAGAGATGGATTGTGTGAATTACAATTCGTCTTTTTTATTATTAGAATAATTTGTAAAAATAAAAGTAATAATATTGCAATAATATTGTAAAAAAGCTTTGACAAAGTATGTGTACAAGAGGTATAATAAAGGCAAATATAAAGTACGGAGGAAGTTATTTATGAGAGAAGAGAAAAGACAGTTAAGAAATAGTCCATCTTCTACAGAAAATAGACAATATACAGGAAGCAGAACTCAAAGACAAAGAGCAACAAATAAAGCGAGAGTGCGTATTGCTGCATTGGGTGCCGCAGCACTACTAGGAGTTGGAGCTATTGCACCAACGGCGATTCAAAAATTGGCGAACCAAATAAATTATGGAAACGATACAAAGACAGCAATAGAAATGGTTGCTTCAAATAATGAATTTTTTGCTGATATAGAGGAAAAAATAATAATGCAAACGCAAGAAGGACAAGAGCAACTTGATCAATTAAAAGCATTATCAGAAGCGGCTGTACAATATAAAAAATTAGATCACAAAGAACATAGAACTGTTGAGGAGGAACAACTCTATATAGAAGCTTGTAAGACTATATGTGATTCAAAAGATTTAGTTATAGACACATATTCTGATATTATAAAAGGTAAAGCAGCCGAAGCGTTTGGAATTACAGATGCAGAAGAAATAAAAAATATAAAAGTGCAAGATTATGTAGAAACCTCAGAAATGAGACATAATCCTCAAATTACCTTTTCAGACGGAACTATAGTAGGAACTAAAACAACATTTTTAAGTTCTTCAAAAGGCACAATGGATAAAACAATAAGTTCAGCTATAATAGAAGCAAGACATTTAATAGATGTGAATTCAGGATACCAGAATAGAGAAATCAAGGATTTACCAGTTGATGATATAATAAAAACTTTTGAAGGCGCAAAGTCTTTTGAAGAAAAATATAAATTTTCTGTTAATGACAAAGGACAATTAATAGCAGAAGATATAGAACAATCACAAGAAGTTACAGCACAATCAATAGACGATGAAGAAAGATAAAAATAAAATAAAGGAGTGTACTTCTATGAAAGAAGATTTAGATCCAAACAAAAAAACAATATTAGTTGTAGATGATGAAAAACCAATTATAGACATATTAGTATATAATCTAAAAAAAGAAGGATATAATACCCTAGAAGCAACAGATGGAGAAATGGGGTTAAATATCGCTGTGGAGCAAAGACCAGATTTAATTTTACTAGATGTAATGCTTCCAAAAATAGATGGACTAACAGTTTGCAAAAGAGTAAAACAAACATACAATGTGCCAATTCTTATGATATCTGCAAAAGACGAGGAAATAGACAAAATAGTTGGATTAGAATTAGGTGCAGATGACTACATTACAAAACCATTTAGTGTAAGAGAGCTAATGGCAAGAGTAAAAGCAAATTTGAGAAAAGTTGATGACGAAAAAGAAAGAAGAGATAAAGAATCAACAAACAAAAATAATAAAATTGTTGTTGGTGATTTAGAACTTGATTTAGAAAAAGTAGAAGTAAGAGTAAAAGGACAAGTAAAAGCTTTAACTCCAAAGGAATTTGAGCTAGTAAAATATCTAGCAATGCAACCAGGAATTCCTGTTACAAGAGAGGTACTTTTAGAAAAAGTATGGAACTATGAGTATTATGGAGATATAAGAACAGTGGATGTTACGGTTTGCAGGATTAGAGAAAAATTAGGAGATAGCACAAAAAATTCTAAAATAATAATAAACAAGAGAGGAATAGGATATTACCTAGCATCTAAATAAAGGAAATTACTATGAGAAATATACAAAGTAAAATTTTATTAATGTTTTTTATTACTGGTATCATTATAATATTAGGAATGGGTGCATTTTCTATGCATATAGTAAGCCAGTCGAATACATTAGCAAGTGCAGTTGACAGCTCGACATTCCAGGAAATTCAAACTATGCAAGATGTACAAATGAGACAAATAAAAATACTAATATTAAGTGCAATATTAGTATTTTCTTGTATTGTTGCTATAATGGGAGTGTTTGTATCGAAAGTAATAATAATGCCAATAAAAGATTTGGCAAATAGGGCAAGAAAGATTGCAAATGGAGATAATACAGAATTAATTAGACTAGAAGATATAAAAAAGAAAAGAAGAGGAAAGTCTGAAGTTGATGCAATTACGAATATAATAGAGATAATGACAGGAGAACTTAAACAAAATTTAACAGATGTAAACAGACAAAAAAGAGAAATTGAAGCAATATTGTTGCATATGACGGATGGAGTTATAGCATTTGATGAAAACGGAAAAGTAATGCATATAAATCCAGCAGCAAAAGAACTATTAAAAATAGACAAAGAAGATAATTTTGATGATATATTTAAGAAACTGAATGTAGAAATCAAAAAAGAAGCTATATTATACTTGGAAAATTGGACTCCATCAGAGCAGAGAATAAATGTAGGAGAGAAAACTGTAAATGTATTTTTTGCTCCGTACAAAGATGAGAACAACTTATCATCAGGAATAATTACTGTAATACAGGATATTACTGAGCATGTAAAGCTTGATAACATGAGAAAAGAATTTGTTGCAGATGTATCACATGAGTTAAAGACTCCAATAACCTCGATTATTGGATATGCAGATACACTTCAAGATGGAGAATATGATCAAGAAACAACACAAAAATTTTTGTCAGTTATTTCATCAGAAGGTAGAAGAATGGCAAATCTAGTAAGTGATTTATTAACATTATCAAGATATGACACAAATAGAATGAAAAGAGAAGTGTCAGAATTTGATTTAGGAAGTCTTACAAAAAAATGTCAAGAAAAACTAGAGATTGAAATAGAAAAGAAAAAGCAAAATGTAGAATGTTATGTAACAGCAGATGTTCCACCAATAGAAGCAGACAAAAATGGTATTGAAAGAGTTGTACTAAATGTATTATCAAATGCAGTAAAATACACTCCTGAAGGTGGAGTGATAAAAATATATGTTGGATTTGTGTATAACGATGCATATATTAAGGTAATAGACAATGGAATAGGAATACCAAAAGAAGACTTAGGTAGAGTTTTCGAAAGGTTTTACAGAGTAGATAAAGCAAGGACTAGAGAAATGGGTGGAACAGGACTAGGCTTACCTATTGCAAAAGAAATTATAGAACAAAATAAGGGTAGCATAGATATTAAGAGTGAATATGGAAAAGGAACAGAAGTAGTTATAAGAATACCAGCTGTAAAAAAACAGGACGAAAGGAAAGATATAAATGAGTGAAAAGACAAAAGATATAATAGAATGGATAGAATGTATTGTAATAGCAATAGTATTAGCATTGTTAATTAGATATTTCGTAGGTACACCTACTGTTGTACAACAGGAGTCAATGTTTCCAAATTTAAAACCAGGAGAAAGATTGATATTAAATAGAATTCCAAGAACCAAGAAAGAAATGCCAAATAGAGGCGATATAATTACATTTGAAGCACCAACGAAGAAGGTTGTAACTGAAGAAGATGTTGACTTTTCAAAACCTGTAGCTGTTTATTCAAGACAATTTAACAATGTGTTCTCTAAATTTGCATACTATGTGTTGGAATGGGGCAAAGAGAGTTATATAAAAAGAGTAATTGCACTTCCGGGAGAGCATTTACAGATTATGAATGGAAAAGTTTATATAAAAGGAGAAGAGCTTGATGAATCTGCATATTTAAAAGACACAGTTGTAACAAATTGTGATAATGGAGTATTTGCAGACTTCACAGTACCAGAAGGATGCGTGTTTGCAATGGGAGACAATAGAGAACATTCAATAGATTGTAGAAAATTCGGATGTATACCATTAGAAAAAATAGAAGGAAAAGTAACAATAAGATTTTGGCCTTTAAATAAAATGGGAAAAATAGAGAAGGCAGAGTAGAATATAGAGAATTGGAGAAAAAGTTTTGAGCTTTGAGAATATTGTAGGAAATACAAAAATAAAACAAGAATTAAAAAATGTTGCAAATAGTAATGCAGTATCACACAGTTATTTGTTTGTTGGAGAAGAAGGAATCGGAAAAAAACAAATAGCAAGAGAATTTGCAAAAATGATTTTGTGTTTATCACAAGAAAAGGAAAACTGCAATCAATGTGATTCTTGTATAAAATTTATATCAAACAATAATCCTGATTTTATAGAAATATCAGAAGATGGAAACTCAATAAAAATAGCACAAATAAGAGAACTACAAGAAAAAATATACCAAAAGCCAATTGTGTCATCAAAAAAAGTTGTAATAATTGATAATTCAGAAAAAATGACTGAAGAGGCACAAAACAGTTTACTAAAAACACTAGAAGAACCACCGGAATACATAGTTATTATATTGATAACATCAAATGAAAACAAATTGTTAAACACTATAAAATCAAGATGTTTAAAGCTAAGTTTTATTAATATAGATAGCAAAGAAATGTTAGAATACATTGACAAAAATCAAGAAATACAAAAGCCAAGCCAAAGCATATTAGAACTTTGCAATGGAAGTATAGGAAGACTAATAAAAATTAACGACAACGTAGAAGAGTATAATCAAATTGATGTAATTACAAAAGATATGATTAGTGGAAGAATTCCAAATGTTGTAAAGTTAATTAATCAGTACGAAGTTCTATATAAATCAAAAGAAATAATCTTTGACTTGTTGGATTATATGATAGCGATAGTATATAGTCATATAAAGAAAAATGCAGATTATAGATCAAAATTTATAAATATTATAGGCATAATAAATAATGCAAAAACAAAATTAAATTCAAACACAAATTATGATATGTGTATAGATGAAATGTTGTTTAAAATATGGGAGGAAATAGATGAAGACAATAGTAGGAGTTAGATTTAGAAAACCTGGAAAAGTATATTTCTTTGATCCAGGATACATACAACTAAAATCAAAGGACAAGGTAATAGTTGAAACTTCTATGGGAGAGGACATAGGAGAAGTAGTTATTAGCGAAAGAAAAATACCGGACAATAAAGTTCAAACAGAATTAAAGAAAATAATAAGATTAGCAAACCATAAGGACATCAAACACTTAGAAGATAACAGAAACAAAGAAAAGAAAGCATTTGATGTATGCAAAGAAAAAATAAAAAAATACAATCTAGATATGAACTTAGTAGATGTTGAATATAAATTTGATAACAGCAAAATAATATTTAGCTTTACTTCAGATGGAAGAGTTGACTTTAGGGAGCTTGTAAAAGACTTAGCAGCGATTTACAAAACAAGAATAGAGCTAAGACAAATAGGAGTAAGAGATGAAGTTAGAAAAATAGGCGGTAATGGAGTCTGTGGTAGAGAACTTTGTTGTTGTTCCTTCTTAAACAATTTTGATGTTGTATCAATAAAAATGGCAAAAGAACAAAGTGCTTCACTAAATCCATCAAAAATATCAGGAAACTGTGGCAGATTAATGTGTTGCTTAAAATATGAACAAGAAGTATACGAAGAAAAAAATAAAAGACTTCCAAAAGTTGGAGCTGTTGTAAAAACAGAAGATGGAAAAGGAACAGTTTGCTCAGTAGAAACTTTAAGAGAAATGGTTAAAGTACAATTTGAAAGAGAAGGCACAAAAACTTATAAGAGTTATAATGCAGCAGACGTAAAAGTCCTAAAAAATCCAAAAGGAAGCGAAACAGAAAATGTAGACAAAGAAGAATTAGAAAACTTACAAGAGCTACAAAAACTAGAAAAATTAGAAAAAGAAGAAAGAAAAAATGTAGACAATAACCAAGATGAATATTAAAAAATAAATCACAAAAAAGAGCGCTGTTAGGCGCTCTTTACTGTATTCTATTCTTCAACTGGTGCTTCAACTGGGCAAACACTTGCACAAGTTCCACAGCTGATGCATTGTTCAGGATCAATTTCATATTTTTCTCCTTTTTGAGCTATACATGAAACAGGGCAGTTAGCTGCACAAGCTCCACAAGCTATACATTTATCTGTAATTTTATAAGCCATTATTTTCACCACCTTTTACAATAATTAAACTAAATTTATTTCTATATTTTTTAGATATTATTCAGCAGATTTATTTGTTATTTCTTCTAAATCTAATATTTCTTGCCAACGCTTGTCAACCTCGGCTTGGAAAGCCTCTATCATCCACTCATTTCCTGGTTTGAACATATGTTTAAAACGTTTTTGAGGACGTAGAAATTCTTCTATTGGTAATTTTTTAGCTGGTTTATATGTAATATGGAATACACCATCAACAACTTCATATAAAGGCCAATAACAAGTATCAATAGCAAGTTTATTAATCTTCATTAAATCTTCTGTTGGATAACCCCAGCCACGAGGACAAGGAGCTAATACGTTTAAGAAAGTTGCACCTTTTGTATAAATTGCCTTTTCGGATTTCTCATACAAATCTTTAAAGTTTGCAACTGCAATACTTTGAGCAACGTATGGTAAATGATGAGAAGCCATAATCAAAGTTAAATCTTTTCTTGATTGCATCTTACCAGGAATAACACTTCCAGCAGGAGATGTTGTTGTATCGGCAAATCTTGGTGTTGCCGATGAACGTTGGATACCTGTATTCATATATGCTCCGTTATCATAACATACATAAGTCATATCGTGACCTCTCTCCATTGCACCAGAAAGAGATTGAAGACCTATATCGTAAGTTCCACCGTCACCACCAAAAGCGATAAACTTTGTTTGTTCTCCATCTTTTTCTACAAGCTTACCTTGTTTTACCAAAGATTTGTAAGCAGCTTCTACACCTGAACATGTAGCACCAGCACACTCAAATGCTGTGTGGATATAAGAATCTGTCCAAGCTGAATATGGATATAAACAAGTAGAAACTTCCATACAACCAGTAGCATTTGCTATAACAGCGTGATCAGTAGGTTTTAAAGCTCTTAGAACCATTCTTGCAACTGGTGGAGCACCACATCCTGCACACATTCTGTGACCTGCAGTGAATCTAGAAGGCTTTTGTGCCATAACTTCTTTTAAATTATAAGCCATATTATTCACCTCTCCTTCTTAAACCTAAATATCTATAAGGATTTCCAATATCACCAGTTTCGGCAATTTTTTCTAGATCCTTATAAACGCTAGCAATCTCTTTTGTAGTTGTATCTCTACCACCAATACCATAAACATAGTTTACAGTTGGAACATGAACATTTTGTGTATACATACTAGATGTAACATCTGTAAACAATGGAGCACCTGCACCGTTCACGCTATCAGTTTTATCAAGAACTGCAACAGCTTTTAAATGAGAAAGAGCTTTTGTAACTTCTTCTACTGGGAAAGGTCTAAACATACGAATTTTTAAAAGACCTGCTTTTATACCTTGGTTTCTTAAATCGTCTACAACAGCTTTTGTAGTTCCAGCTGTTGAGTTCATACAAACAATAGCGATTTCTGCATCATCTAATTTATATTCCTCAAAGAAACCGTATTTTCTTCCAGTCATTTTCTCAAATCTATCTGCTACTTCTAAAATTACTTTTTTAGCATTTCTCATAGCTTCTGCTTGTTGATATTTATGCTCAAATAAGAAAGCTTGTAAATCCATAGGACCAACAGCTATTGGCTCATTATGATTTAGTAAATAATGTTCGGGTTGGTACTTACCAACAAATTCTTTAACTTTTTCATCTTCGATTAATTCTATATTTTCAATAGAATGTGATGTTATGAATCCATCTTGGCAAACCATTAAAGGAAGCATAACATTTTTGTTCTCTGCTATTTGGTGAGCCATAATCAAATTATCATAAGCCTCTTGATTATTCTCAGAAAATAACATTATCCAACCAGCATCTCTAACACCCATTGCATCTGAATGGTCATTATGGATGTTTAAAGGACCAGAAACAGCTCTATTTACTAATGAAAGTACGATAGGAAGTCTTGAACCTGATGCAATATAAAGCATCTCCCACATAAATGATAAACCATTTGAAGAAGTAGCTGTCATAGCTCTAGATCCTGCAGCTTCTGCACCAATACAAGCACTCATGGCACTATGCTCACTTTCAACTGCAACAAATTCTGTATCAACTTGACCATTGCTTACAAAAGTTGAAAAATATTGAGGTATTTCTGTTGAAGGTGTAATAGGGAAGGCAGCAACAACATCTGGATTTATTTGCTTCATAGCAACAGCTGATGCTTCGTTTCCGCTTAATCTTTCTCTAATACTCATTATTTAGAACCTCCTTCCTTCATTTCGATGGCTCCGAAAGGACATACTTTACTACAAACACCGCAACCTTTGCAATAATCATAGTCAAAGTCGCCTCTTTTTCCTTCTGAATTAACAGGAATAGAGTCATCTGGACATACTGGAAAACATAAACCACATTGAGTACATTTCTCTGAAATCCAAACTGGACACATACTTCTCCAGTCGCCAGTTTTAAATTCTCTTGCATTTCCAGATTGATAAATTTCTCCACCAGGAGTCATATCTTCAGCTGGTGTGTTTTTATCTATATGCATTTCTGACATAAAATTTCCACCTTTCTAATTTATCTTTTTTATTTCTTGTAAAGCCATTTCTAAGGCCTTCATATTTCCTTCTATAACTTCAGGTTTTTTAGCAAATTTATGCTTAAATGAACCTTGCATATCGGCTAAGAAATCTTCATCCTTCATTATGCCAGCAACTTTTACAATAGCTGCAAGCATCGGAGTATTTGGAAAATATTTTCCTAAAGCTTCCTCAGATATCTTTCTAGCATCAATACAATAAATTCCTCCATTGTAACCTTTTAAGACACTCTTTAAATAATCAGCATCTTTAACTGTGTTTATTACAATAGCTCCGGTTTCTTTTAATCCTGCTGTAACATCAACACTTTCTAAAAGTGTATCATCTACAACTACAACATAATCTGGTTCATATATGTTGCTATGTATAACAATAGGACTGTTACTTATACGATTATAGGCTGTGATTGGAGCACCCATTCTTTCAGGACCATACTCAGGAAATCCTTGAATATATTTACCTGTATTGAAGGCAGCATCAGCAAGCAAAAGTGAAGCTGTCTTTGCACCTTGACCGCCTCTTCCATGCCATCTAATCTCTACCAAATCATTCATAAACAAACTCCCTCCTTATCAAAAATTAATAGTATTTTACTAACAATCCAAGTATATATTTAATTGTAAAACATGTCAAGAAAAAACATGGAAAATTCATTGACTTATTGAGGATTTTTAGTATAATATAAATATATAATGAGAATTATAAAAATAGAAAAGGAAGAGAACGCAAATGAAGAGATTTAAAAGTGAAAAAGGTTCAGTAGCAACATTTGTAATTGTAACTGTTTTGTTTTTTGTTGCAATATTATCAAGCTTGTATATGATAGTAGCAACACTAAGGAAGGGACAATTAAAAAGCCAATTAAGTGTAAAGTCTACTTATCAGAGAGATTTGAATAGAGTTAATGAAATAATCGAGAATATGGAACCTTCAGATGATTTGCCATCAAATGATGAAACAAAACCATATTTGCCAGAGGGATTTACAAAAGACAAGGATACTGATTTGGATAATGGATTAGTAATAGAGGATGAATATGGCAATCAGTATGTATGGATTGAAGTTCCAAAAAAAGCAGAAGTATATCCAACAGCAGGACTAGAAATAACAGGGTTTTCTAATACAGAACTTGCTTCAATAAAGACAGATTTAGTAAACTATGCTACAGATTATAGAAAGTCTGGTTATGATGATACATGGTATTCAGGATGTGGAATAGCAGATGCAGCTACTTACACAGAAAAGTATAATAAAATGTTAAAAAGTGTATACCAAAATGGCGGTTTTTGGATAGGAAGATATGGGATGGGAATAGACGAAAACACAGTAAGAAGTTTTGGCGAAGAGTATACAACAGAACATCCAACAACAGGACAAACACCAGTAATAAAGAAAAATAAAGTGCCATATAACTGGATAAGATGTAACCAAGCAGAAAGCTTGGCAGAAACATTTGCACCAAGAGGACATACAAGTAGCTTAATGTTTGGACTGCAATGGGATTTAGTATGTAAACATTTGGAAACAAAAGGAACAAACCCAGGAGAATCGGCAGGCTCATTACAAGATGCAATAAAGAGTAATAGTACAGATTGGGGAAACTATTCTAATGCAAGCTTTGATATAACAAATACAGATGCAATGTATTCTATTGACTATGGAGCAAGTTGGAAAAAAGTGTCAGGCGAGACAAACCAAACATATACAAAAAAATCAAATACGGCATTGTTAACCACAGGGGCAGATGAAAGAAATAGTATGTTAAATATATGCGATTTTGCCGGAAATGTGTGGGAGTGGACTTTAGAAAAATCTACTTCTACTAGCGACCTTGGAGTTATTAGAGGCGGCGATTACCTTAACTACGGCTTTAACTATCCAGCAGCATACCGTTTTAATTACAAAATTACCTTCTGCTACAGACACCTTAGTGCGCGTGTCACATTTTATTAGATACATCTAAACACGCAATGACATAAAGTTAAGATGTAATATAAAATTAATAATCAAAACAATCAGTACAAGAAATGTACTGATTATTTTTTGCAAAATCCTTCATTTTACTTGACTTTTGGCGATTTTAAGTATAATATATTAATATGAAAAAATAGATTTAAAATCTTAAGTATAGTTAGTAAGAATGGAGGTCTTTATGGGAGAAGTTATAGTAATAACATCAGGAAAAGGTGGAGTAGGAAAAACAACTACAACAGCAAATCTTGGTTCTGCTTTAGCTCTTAAAGGTAAAAAAGTTGTATTAGTAGATACAGATATAGGGCTAAGAAACTTAGATGTTGTAATGGGACTAGAAAACAGAATAGTATATGACATAGTAGATGTTGTAGAAAAGAAATGCAAATTAAGACAAGCCTTAATAAAAGATAAAAGGTTTGAGCAACTATTCTTATTACCTGCTGCACAAACAAGAGATAAAAGCGCCATAAACGAAGAACAAATGAAAGAACTAACTAATAAACTAAAAGAAGAATTTGACTATATTATAATAGACTGCCCTGCTGGAATTGAACAAGGATTCAAGAATGCAATAGCCGGAGCAGATAGAGCCATAGT
>OLHG01001487.1_pt1 | contig 14338 bp, 12 predicted proteins | sample 1605971 | NCBI WGS metagenome assembly OLHG01 (sample SAMN03283289) | human gut metagenome | biome: human-associated habitat; material: feces | host: Homo sapiens | place: Peru | collected 2012 | reverse complement strand
AACTTAGTATCAGCCATAATCGTATTTCTTTTTCAATGTTTCGATTGCAAAGATACATCTTTTATTTGAAACGGCAATGCAAAGAAGGGATGATTAACTTAAAGATAACATAGTGAACTCTGGCAGCAAAGTATACTTTCCTTCATTATTTTTAGGACGAATCATTCGTGGCAAGTCTACTATCATGGAGTGTGCTTGATATGGCGAAGATAAAAGACAATATCACAGCAATGGCATAAACTTTCTCTTTATTAACTTGAAAATTTTATATTTCGTATAATTAAAATAGCAACGATAGTAACCATCGCTATAACAAATGGAAGAGCGAAAAGTAAGGCTGGAATGAAATCCCATGCTACGAAGTACCAATACGAATACATTGGAATCATGATAGACATGCCGCCCAAACAAAAACATGTATATGTCTTGACTGGCTCTTTTGCAGGATGAATTTGCAGACCACAATGAGGGCAGGTTGTATAGTAAGACGTGCCGTGCAGAAAGTATTTTCTTACGGTACTGAATGGCACTTGTTCTCCACACTCTGGACATTTTGCATGGCAAAGGTGTTGAAAGATAGACTTTTTCTTATTCTTTTCCATTTAAAAAAATCTTGAAATACAGACAATATACGAACAGAGAAAGTAGCAATAGTAATGCGGCTATTGCGATAATGCTAGCAACAGAAGTGCATGTAGTCGCAGAAATCTGCGCTACCAATCCGTCTATAACTAAAATAGCAACAATTAACCACCACTTGGGGCTTCTGCTACTTAATGGTTTAAAAAAATCACTCATAAGAATCTCTTTTATGTTGGTTATTAAATCTTGTGCAAAGATACAACTTTTTCTGAGATAATAGCGATTTTCTTCTCTTATTAACTTAAAGATAACATTTTTCTTTGCAACAGTTCTTTCTTTTAGTGAAAACAAATTGGTGATTAAACTAAAGAAATCTGTTGTTGCTTTTGTAGCAAAATAAAACAAAAAGGTCAAACTCGTGTTTTACCTCACAAGTTTGACCTTTCTGTTTTTATGATTTTCTCTTTATTATCCTTCCTTATCCGAGTCGATGAGGGCGAGCAGATGCTCTACTGCCACCTCCTGCGGAATGTTCTTTTCTACGCAAACCTGCTTGCGGTAGAGGCTTACTCGGTTAGGACCGGCGCCTACGTAGCCGTAATCGGCATCCGCCATTTCGCCTGGACCATTCACGATGCAGCCCATGATACCAATCTTCAAGCCTTTCAAGTGCTTGGTTACCTCCTTGATCTTGGCGATGGTTTCACGGAGATCGTAGAGGGTTCTGCCACAACCTGGACAACTGATATACTCGGTCTTGCTGGTGCGCAGACGGGCTGCCTGAAGTATTCCGAAAGCGGTTTCATCTATTGTCTGGGCAGGGATGTCGCCATTGTTCATCAGCCAGATACCATCGGTCAGACCATCAATCATCAGGGCACCCATGTCGGCAGCAGCCTCCAGCTGGAAGTCGCTCTTCTCCTCCTTGCCGTGCTGGTACATCTCGGCGAAAACCACAGGGTTCTTCAAGCCGGCATTCATCATCTCGTGAACCAATGCACGCTGGTCGCCCAGGCGGTTCTGATGATTGCTTACGCAGATAACCACCACCTCAGGATGAGCCTTCAGACAGGCGATATACTCCTCGGCAGGAGTTCCAAACTGCAGGGTGAGGAACTTCACGTCAGCTTTGATGCTGGCGATGAGCGGCATTGCCATGGCAGGGAAGATAGGGTAGAGCTTGGCACCAGTGGTCTCAGGCTTGCTGTTCAGCGTCTCGTAAACGTTGTAATCTACGATGTAGCTCTGGCCAGCCACAAACTGTTTAGGCATCTTGCCGCCGATGTAGATATAATCTGGTGTAGCATCCTTGTTCTCACAAGCGGTGCTTTCGCCGTTGATTCGGTTGCTGATGACTACAGGTACGTTGCTGCCGCCGATATTACCTACAGCCACGGTTTTGCGACGGGTAGGGCGCAGCCAGTCGAATGAAGGACAAGCAGCGGCAGGAATCATCAGATGACCCTTCTTCTTGCCTATATAATCCACCAGATGACGCGCCACAGGAATCTCTGCAGCAGGTTCCTCGCTCAGACTCACGCGAACCGTATCGCCGATACCATCAGCCAGCAGGGCACCGATGCCTACGGCACTCTTGATTCTGCCATCTTCGCCTTCGCCGGCTTCGGTTACGCCGAGGTGGAGTGGGTAGTTCATGCCTTCCTTCTCCATTTCTTCTACCAGGAGGCGCATAGAGCGGACCATCACAACGGTATTGGATGACTTGATGCTGATAACCACATCGTGGAAATTCTCCTTCTTGCAGATGCGCAGGAATTCGAGGCAGCTCTCTACGATGCCCTCTGGCGTATCGCCGTAGCGGTTACGGATGCGGTCGGAGAGTGAACCGTGGTTCACACCGATGCGGATGGCTGTATGGTTCTCCTTACAGATGTTGAGGAAAGGCACGAAACGATCCTCTATCTTCTGGAGTTCGTGAGCATACTCTTCATCCGTATATTCCTGCTTGATGAACTTGCGGGCAGGATCCACGTAGTTGCCAGGGTTTACGCGCACTTTCTCACAATAGAGAGCAGCCACGTCGGCAACGTTAGGATTGAAGTGAACATCGGCTACGAGCGGAGTCTGATAGCCGTCGGCACGGATGCCGGCATTGATGTTTTTCATGTTCTCTGCCTCGCGGGAACCCTGAGTGGTGAAGCGCACCAGCTCGCCACCAGCCTTGATAATCTCCTCAGCCTGTCGCACGCAAGCCTCGGTATCATTGGTGTTGGTGGTGGTCATCGACTGGATGCGGATAGGATTATCGCCACCCAGGTCGAGGGCTCCGATATGTGCCACAGAAGAGGCACGGCGGGTATAATTGAATAAATCTACCATAATATATAAGATAAGATATGCCCCAAAAGAATGGGGCATATCACATATTAGATTAATTACACTTGAAGTCGTATTTTACCTCAGCCAGGTCCTTGTTGGCCTTCTCGATCTTGGCACCGAGACCCGCCTTCCAAGCCTCTACCTTCTGAGCCACTTCCTCATCGGCAAGGGCAATCATCTCGGCAGCGAGGATGGCAGCGTTCTGAGCCGCATTCACACCAACAGTAGCTACAGGAATGCCAGGAGGCATCTGGATGATGCTGAGCATGGCATCAAGACCATCGAGCATACCCTTGATAGGCACACCGATTACTGGCAGAGGAGTAGATGCTGCGATAACACCAGGAAGGGCGGCAGCCATACCGGCAGCGGCGATGATAACCTTCACGCCACGCTCCTTGGCTCCCTTGGCGAATGACTCTACTGCATCTGGAGTGCGGTGAGCAGAGAGGGCATTAACCTCGAAAGGAATCTGGTTGTCGTTCAACCACTTACATGCTTTTTCCATAACAGGCAGATCGCTAGTGCTGCCCATAATAATGCTTACTAATGGTTTCATTTCTTCTTATATTTTATTATAAACTTTATATTACCAATATAGCACAGGCGGTGCCTATCAGAAATCCTGCAACTACCTGTGACAGCGTATGTTGTCGGAGTATCATGCGGGCACTTCCTACTGCGCCTGCCATCATCAGCACAAGGCAGAGCCACCACAGCGGATTGAAATTGAAGGCTACAGAATAAGACACCAGAGCTCCTGCCACACCTCCGATGGCTGCCGTATGGGTGCTGATCTTCCACCATACATTGATGAAGGCGCAAATCATCTGTATCGCCAGCGCTACCACTACGATGATACTGATGACGCGAGGCGTATTGCGGTATTCCATCCAGAAGAAACAGCCGAAGTAACATACGATAGAGAGGATGTAAGGCACAATACGACGCTCCTTCTTGCCCAGTTCACGCGAGGTCCAGCCTTGAACCATGCGGTAGAGGTGGATGAGTAGCGATGGAGCTACGACGGTCAGAAGATAGACCATGCCCAGCATCACCAGTTTGTATCCTATCGGTAACAGCGACATATAACTGAAGATGAACAGAGCAATCAGTCCTACCATCGGCAGATAGAAGGGCGTGAAGATCATGCTCATGATGCGTGCTGTCAATATGATATTCTTCTCTTTCATAACACTAATAACGTATATATTCTTTTTATCTCTCAAATATTTTGTGGTGGGCCCCGGTTTCTTCTTGACTCATACCACTATCTTATTTTCTGAGTCGTGCCACCGGAATGCCCAGTTGCTCCCTATATTTTGCTACGGTTCGTCGGGCGATAGGGAATCCCTTCTCCTTCAGCAGTTTGGCTAGTGCATCATCGCTGAGCGGCTTTTTCTTGTCTTCTTTCTCGATGATGTCGTGCAGGGCAATCTTGATTTTGCGGGTAGACATCTCTTCGCCGTCTTCAGTGGTGTAGCTGTCTGTGAAGAAGAACTTCAGCGGGAAGGTGCCCCATTTAGTCTGGGCATACTTCACGTTGCTCACTCTCGAGATGGTACTGATGTCCAGTCCCGTGCGGTCTGCCACATCCTTCAGGATCATCGGTTTCAGGTCAGCCTCGTCTCCATCCAGGAAGAACTGCCGCTGTATGTCGATAATAGCCTTCATGGTGACGATGAGGGTATGTCTTCTCTGCTTGATGGCTTCGATGAATCCCTGTGCCTTGTCCACCTTTTCCTTGGCGTAGAGCAGGGCTTCCTTGTCGCTCCGGCTCATCTTGTCTTTATGCTTCCTGTAGGTGTCAATCATGTCGGTGAATGATGGCGAAACCGTCAGTTGCGGAATGTTGCCACGGTTCAGCGAGAATGTAATCGTTCCGTCATCATTGGTGTCGATGATGAAGTCGGGGGTAATCTGCTGCATGTTTCTGCCCTCGGTTTCGCCCATCGATGCGCCTGGTTTCGGGTTCAGCTTTCTGATTTCTGCCTGCAGGGTTTCTACCTGTGTATCGTTCAGTTCCAGTCCTGCCTTGATCTTGTCCCAATGTTTCTTGGTAAACTCGTCAAAATAGTCGGTAAACACCTCTTCCATCGTCTTGCGGAGCACACCTCTCGGCAGTCGCTTAACCTGCAGCAGGAGGCATTCCTGCAGACTTCTTCCTCCTACACCGGCTGGGTCGAAGGTCTGTAGGATGTGGAGCACGTGCTCGATGTCTTTTTCCGTAACATCGATGTTGTGATAGATAGCGAGTTCATCGCAGATGCTGTCCAGGTCCTTGCGGAGCAGTCCGTCGTCATCCAGTGAACCTATGAGATATTCCATTACTTCCTTCTCCTTGTCACTGAGCGGCTGCATGTCCATCTGTTCCTTCAGTTTATCATAGAAAGAGGTGGTGTCGCCGTAAACCATTTCTTCGTAGTCAGCGCTGTCCTGGTTGTTGTATCTGTCTGTATTGTAGTCAGGCATCTGGTCGTCTTTTCCGATGCTTTCCAGTGCCTGGTCCAGTTCGTCTTTTCTTTCTTCTTTTTCAGATTCAGCCTCGTAGGCATCCTCATCGCTGCTGTTGTCGTACTCATCATCTGCGGGCGAATCATCATTGGCGACATTCTCGTTGAGCATATCGTCTGGGTTCTCGCTTTCCAGAGCGGGATTATCATCCAGTTCTGCATTGATACTGTCTTCCAGTTCCGTGAGCGGCATTTCCAACAGTTTCACCTGCAGCATTTGCTGGGCTGAAAGTCTTTGAAGTTGCTGTAACTTCTGTGCCTGTGTCTGTATGAGTTTTTGAGCCATAATTACTTAAAATATTCTTTTAGTTCGTTAGCAAGCTGGTAAAGCTTGTCTGGATTTCCGTTTCCGTATTGGTGCCAGATGTCGCTGCATGCTTCTAGCAGCGGGTGAATCAGCACATCTTCGCGGTTGAGATAAGGATCGCAGTACATGAATACGCCCATCGCCTCGGCAATGACCTTTGGTGATGTCTTGATGAGTTTGCCCAGGTCGATGATTTCCGGTGTTTCCGGCACCATGGTGATTGGTGTGAGCTGGAAGTAGAGGTCGAGGATGATGATGAGTTTCACGGGTGTGAGCGATGGCTCGCCTTCCAGTGGTTCCCAGTTTTTCTCGAATGTTTCCTTCACTTCCACTCCCTCGAAGAACTGCATGGCGTTTCCGCAGCCGTTCATCTGTCTGATGCGCTCTATATCGCGCTTCAGTTTCTGTGGCTTATCGGCATACTTCTCCCATAGTCGCTTGATTCTCGGAGTCACCATTCTGAGTTTGAACATCTGTACGTGCAGAAACTCAGGTGGAATATGCAGTTCCAGGCTCAAGTCGACCATCCCTTTCGAATAGAGAGGTTTCACGCCCATGGGCTTCTTCTGGTACAGCTGCAACAGCAGGAGCCAGTATTCTTCGTTCCAGAGAGGATGTCTTGCCATAATTTCCTATCTTTATATATCTTCTGCAAAATTACGACTTTTCGTTGGTAAAACAAAATAATTTGGCGGTTATTTTTTCTCAAACTGAACTTTCTCCAGTCTAGGAGTAAATGAGTTAAGTACTTTAAGGTGTTATGGCTATAGTCTTTGGCAAAGTTTTTATGTAGTAATACATATGTCCTAGCTCCTTTACCTAGGGGATAAAATAAAGAGCGCAACTTCGAATGATTTCGAAATTGCGCTCTTCTAATACGATATTCCCAAATTTCTCATAACTCAAGGGCTTTTTGTTACCCTTTCCATTACGGAGCCCGAAGCAGCAATTCTGCTCAGGCGTCATCTTTGGTTATCCCATACATTTGATCTTTTTACCTTCAACTCACCTGTTGAAATTATCCTGTTGTCCTTGAATAAACAATCTTTAAATTTACCTTTAAACTAAAACCTAATAAAAAAACAACTAACAATCTTAAACCTAAAAACCTAATAACCTAAACTTTTTGTCGTCCTTGAATAAACAATCTTTTCTTTACCTTAACTAATACCGTTTCTCTGAATAAACAATCTTAAATTTACCTTTAAACTAACTAATAACCTAAAACAACTAACAATCTTAACCTAAAAACCTAATAACCTTTTTGTCTTATTGACGCTGCAAAGGTACGACGATTTTCCGAACCCACCAAATGTTTTAAGAGAAAATCACATAAAAAAGCCTCTTTTTTGATATAAATCAACTATGTGTGTGCGCACACACGTGCTATTTAACAGCTATTTGATGTATGTCAACCATTTTAACACATTTCTTATGTCTGAAGCCTGTTTGGGAGCTTATTCCTGATTATAGTTAAGCTTATACCTTATTATATATAGAGAGGAGGTTTATGCTGTCTTTGGGAGATGAGTAAGCTACGCCTCATCGCCCTGACCGGTCGTACAGATAAGCCTCTTCGCTCATGAACACGGCGATGGTCTTGAGGCGCAGATAGTCTTCCGACAGGTAGATGAGTCCCTTGTTGCCCCAGTTTGTGCCCCACGAATTGCGGCAGACGTAGAATCTCTGCTTGCCTTTCATGAAGGTACCTATGATTTCCATCACATGATCATCGGTGGTGCGAAGCTGTTCAAACTCCTTCTGTCGCGATGCCTGGGTCACGGGGCGTTCCATCGGCTGTATGTCTACACAGTTCTTCCTTGGTTCCTTGAAGCCAGGTTCGCTGATGTCACCTTCCCAGCATACCGGGTGTCCTTTTTCTACCGCCTTCCTGATGTGGAGCATCAGCTCGTCGAGCGGAAGGTTCAGATAGGCATCGTGCATCCGGTTATCGGGAATCTCGAGCGCAAAGTATTCTCTGTAAGGATGATGCGAGAAACTGGTGAGCGATACATACTCCTCGGGATAGCATACGCTGTGGGCAAACTCCTGAGGGGTATATTCGGCACCCAGCATGTGTACGGCCTTGGCAGGCATGTAGCCTATTTCTGCGTCAAACAGTTCGTTCAGTTCCTCCTTGAGCTGGCTGATGCCCGCTTTCTTCGAGATGGCGCCATCGCACAGTTTCTGCACCTTGCGGCAGAGCACCTTGTAGTTCACGTGCTTCGGATCTTCATAGCTGTCGTAAGGTTGTGCACCATATTTATCTATATAATGTATCAGCATCGGGGCAGTACCGCGCAGGCTGATGTCCTTCTTTCCCTGTGCAAAGTAATATTCCAGTGCCTGTTCTTCCAGCATCATGCGGGCTATGTAGGCGATGGAGAGATTCACGGAATCCCCCTTCATGATGTGCTCGCTTTCGATGGTGGCAAGCATGCCGTATGCCCAGCAGAGTTCGCTGTTGCCCTGGTCCTTAACGGGTGTAGTACTGATCAGGTGTATATGCTCCGGAAGATAATCTTCGCCTCCACCTGTCTCTGAGATACCGGCTCGCTGCTGTCTGTATCCGCAACCAGCGAATACAAGCAGAGCGAGTCCTATGGTTATAATGTTCTTTCTTTCCATGCCGCAAAAATACAAAAAAGATTTTAATCTGTGCCATTAATCTTTCTTAAAACGCCATGGGTTATTAAAATTTCTTGTCATAGCCTGATGCTGGAATCTCCGGCTGGTTGACTGTGAACGACATGTTGTTAGGGTAGGTAAAAATCGGACCGGTATAGGTAGTCTTCTTTCCGATGACCAAGTGTACGTTGTCAAAGCTGACGGTCTTGATAACCTTTTCTTCCTTGTCTTTTGCCGTAGCTGTTATATGGATGTCGGTTACATCATTGTCGTTCAGAAGGGTGTAGAGTGTATAGTGAATGCTTCTTTCCTGGTGTGCTTTGGCTTCTAAAGAAAAGTTTCGGGTGATGGTAGCCTTTTCTTTGCAGAATCCGGTAGAAGGATTGAACACCGTGCCGCAGCTTCCGCTTATCGTGATTTCCTGAGTCTTGGTAGTCAGGGGCATGATGTCGGTAGCTTGCAGTTCAAAACAGCTGACGGCACGTTTCAGCGAAACACTCTGTGTTACGGCTTTGCTGCCCGATTCCACCTTGATATCCTGCAGGGTATACGCCATATCGCGTACAATATTGTTGGCAAAGGTCATTTCATACCTTGATTTTACTTCGATTCGTTCTTCCTGCTGCAAATCAGTTTTTGCTGCTACGGCAACGAGCGTGTATTCTCCTGCCGGCACCTGCAGGCTGACGTTTCCGAATTCGTCATCACAGTTTTCCTGTCTCACGGTATAGCCGGCAGTAGTTTCATCTCCTTTCGGAATGAGACATACTTGCAGATCCGTGTAGAGCTTTGCCTCCTTGAGCGATTTCACGCTCCCGTCGGCTCTCGTTCTGGCAAGATTACTCTCTTCATCCTGACCGATAGGCACAATGGAGCTTTCGAAGAAGCAGAATCTTACTTCTTGGTTCTTGACTTGTGGTGTTGTTTCAAGCATCACGTTTTCTTGTGTACAACTGACCATTGCGGCCATTGCGAGAAACAGGAACGTTCCTGAGAGCAAAGCTTTTTTCATAGGCTTTCTCGTTTAAAATTATGCCAGCTGTAAACTGGACTATGTTAATAAAAAAAAACGAATATCCTGATAAGATATTCTCATTTATACGCAAATATAGGCAAATAATTTTATTCGATTTGTCAAGATAATCGAATTTCTGTCATTTTTTCTCCATTTTTCTGTGTTTTGTCTTCATTTTGGTGTAACTTTGCACCTGAAATTAGAAAATTGCATTCATGAATACAAAGATAAACGAATTTGAAGTGATGGCACCGGTAGGCTCACGTGAGTCGCTGGCAGCAGCCATCCAGGCTGGAGCCGACTCCGTATACTTCGGAATCGGCAAGTTGAACATGCGTTCCCATTCAGCCAATCATTTTACCATCGACGATTTGCGAGAGATTGCTGCTACCTGCAACGAGCATGGTATCAAGACCTATCTCACCGTCAATACTGTCATCTACGATAACGACATCCCAACGATGAAGGAAATCATCGATGCTGCCAAGGAGGCAGGCATCTCTGCCGTCATCGCCAGCGATGTGGCTGTAATGAGCTATTGCAATGAAGTGGGCGAGGAGGTTCATTTATCCACACAGTTAAATATCTCAAACACAGAGGCTTTGAAGTTTTATGCACGCTTTGCTGATGTTTCCGTACTGGCACGTGAATTGAACATGGACCAGGTGAAGTACATCCATGAGCAGATAGAGCAGCAGAACATCTGCGGACCTATGGGCAAGCAGATCCGCATCGAAATGTTCTGTCATGGCGCCCTGTGCATGGCTGTATCGGGCAAGTGCTACATGAGTCTCGCTAATGCCAACCGCTCTGCCAACCGTGGTGAGTGTGTGCAGATCTGTCGCCGCAGCTATACCGTTACAGATAATGAGACCGGTAACCAGCTCGAAATCGACAACAAGTATGTGATGAGTCCGAAGGACCTGAAGACCATCCGCTTCATCGACCGCATGATGGATGCCGGTGTGCGCGTCTTCAAGATTGAAGGCCGTGCCCGTGGTCCTGAATACGTATATACCGTAGTGAAATGTTATAAGGAGGCGATAGCTGCCGTGCTCGACGGAACCTTTACCGAGGAGAAGAAGGATGAGTGGGATGAGAAACTCGCCACCGTCTTCAACCGTGGTTTCTGGGATGGTTATTACCAGGGGCAGACTCTCGGTGAATGGAACAAGCATTACGGTTCCGTAGCTACCGAGAAGAAGGTGCTCGTGGGCAAGGTGATGAAATACTTCTCCAAGCTGGGCGTGGCTGAGGTTGCTGTGGAAGCTACTACTTTCGATCAGGGCGATAAACTTCTGATTACAGGAAATACTACTGGTGTGATGTATCTCAAAGCCGATGAGATCCGTTATGATTTGAAACCAGTTGAGACAGCCAAGCAGGGTTGGAGAGTATCTATCCCTGTGCCAGATAAGGTTCGTCCGAATGATAAACTCTATAAATTAATTACCGTAAACGAAATAAAGGAAATAAAATAATGGCTACAATCAATGATTTGCAGGATGAAGTAGTAGAGGAATTCCAGGACTTCACCGATTGGATGGATAAGTATCAGATGCTCATCGACTTGGGTAATGAATTGGCTCCTCTTGATGAGAAATATAAGAACGAGCAGAACCTCATCGACGGCTGTCAGAGCCGTGTATGGTTGCAATGCGATTATGAGGATGGCAAGCTCGTGTTTACTGCTGATAGTGATGCTCTTATCGTAAAGGGTATCATCGCTCTTCTGATTCGTGTATTGAGCGGTCATACTCCTACTGAGATTATGGATGCTGATCTTTATTTCGTAGAGAAGATTGGTTTGAAGGATCATTTGAGTCCTACTCGCAGTAATGGTCTTCTGGCGATGATTAAGCAGATACGTATGTACGCCTTGGCTTACAAAACAAAAGAAGCAGAAGGCAATGCGTAAATTAAGAACGATAGAGATGAATCGCCTCACCCTGGAGGAATTCAAGGAAGCAGAAAAACTTCCTTTGGTTGTTGTTCTCGATGATGTGCGATCCTTATATAATGTAGGAAGTGTCTTTCGCTCTTGCGATGCCTTCAGAGTTGAGGCGGTGTATCTTTGTGGTATTACCGCTACTCCTCCTAATGCTGAAATCCATAAGACAGCTCTGGGAGGCGAAGACAGTGTGGATTGGGAATACTTCAAGACTACAGAAGAAGCTGTAGAGAAGTTGAAGCAAAAAGGCTACTTTGTATATAGTATTGAGCAGGTAGAAGGTTCTACCAAGCTGCAGAACTTGCCGGAAGCCCACACTGAAGAAGAGAAGGGTTACGCTGTTATTTTTGGAAATGAAGTAAAAGGCGTAAAGCAGAACATCGTAGATATGAGTGATGGCTGTCTGGAAATCCCTCAGTTTGGTACAAAGCATTCCCTGAATGTCAGCGTTACTGCTGGCATTGTTGTCTGGGAGTTTGCCAAACTCATTATTATCCATTAAAAAAGAGTACACGTTTTTTAAAAAGGTTCTTCCGTTAAAGCTATACGTCTTACATGGTAAGCGTCTTCGCATTTAACGGAAGAACCTAGTAAAAGGCTTCTATATATACGATAGAAGTTGTTGGAAAAGACAGAAGAAATTGTTGGGAAATATAGTATCTATGACCGCACATCAGCTGTTGTGCGCTTGCACATCACCTGATGTGCGCTTGCATAACAGCTGTTGTGCGGGCGTTTTTCGGCTGATGTGCGGTTTGTGATAGTATCTTTGCCTTATTTTATAGAGACATTATGTTGTAGTTTCTTTATTTTTTCGTACTTTTGCAAAAAAAAGAGAGGAATGAAAGAAAAGGTCATATATTTGTTGTTAATCCTCCTGATTCTTGCATCTTGTGCAGGAAACAGGAAGTATGATGATTTGATGCAACGGGCAGATAGCATCATGGATGTAGATGACGACTCCGCGAAGGTTGCCATCCGGATGCTTGATGGAGTCAAATCCCAGCTGCCAGAGTTTACCCAAGCGCAAAAGATGCGCTATGAGTTATTGCGTCATAAGGCGATGAACAAGGCATATATTCCCTTTACTTCTGATAGCATTATGTTGGAAGTGACAGATTATTACAATCATCATGGTTCAGATAATGAACGGATGTTAGCCTACTATATCTTAGGCTGCGTATATAGAGATATGCATGAAGCACCTTTGGCTTTAGAATACTATAATAAAGCAACAGAGCAGGCGGACACAACATCTACAGATTGTGATTATGCAATTCTTTTTAGAATATATGGTCAGATGGGAATACTGTTTGACAAGCAATATTTACCCTATCAAGTAATACAATCATTTACTAAAGCAACCCAATATGGCTATTTGGCAAAAGACACATTAAATGCACTGCTCTATTACCAGAATATATCTGGTGCGTATGAGTTTTTAGGAATGCCAGATTCTGCATTTGCCATAAATACAAGAGTTGCGAAGAAACTACAATTATTGGGATATAAGCGTGAAGCAGCCATTGCTTTTGGCTGTAATTATGATTATTATATGAAAAAGAAAGATTGGGTAAATGCAAAGAAGGCATTTGATGCGTATCAATCTACAGGCTATGAAGGGAATACCAATTATTCTGACTCTAAAGCTTTTGTGTTATACGAGAAAGGATTGTACTATTTGTGCACTTCCCAATTAGACTCTGCTTACACTTATCTTATGAAGAGCTGGGAAATATGTAAGTCATTTGGAAACAAATGTGTCACTGCTAATGCTTTGGCTCAATATTATTTAAAAAACAATCAACCTTTACTGGCATCAAAATATGCTTTGTTGAGTTCGGAGTATAATGATTCGAGTATAATAGAAGCTAGACATTCTCAGTTGCAGCAAATGCAAGCGATGTATGACTACAGTAGAAATCAGGAAAAGGCAAGGAAAGCGGAGCAAAAAGCGGAACAGAGAAACCGAACAATATATATTGTAATCCTGGGAAGCATTGCTATCCTGTCTGTTGCAACCATCATTTATAGACGACAGTTAATCCTGAAGAAAAAGCGAAATGCCGCAACCAGGTTGCTGTACGAAGATAGTTTGTTAAAACTAAAGAAGCTACAAGATGAGTTAGAACATGTGGTTACAGAAAATGGAAAAGAACAGACTATGATTGTCCGGGAGAAAGAGGAAGCTATCAATCGTCTGAAGAAAGAGGTTAAAGAGATTCGAGAAAAATATTCCAATCCATTGCTCTCTGATACCGATGTTATTTTGAGGAACTCATCCATTTACAAAAAAATAAGATATATAGAAATGCATCCGAGAGAGAGTCTGCAATATGAAGATTGGAGTGAGCTGGCTGCAACCATAGAACGTTTGGTTCCGTCATTTGTTCCAATATTGAAAGAACGTGTAAGCCATAAAGACTATCAGATTTGTCTGTTGGTTAGAATGGGAATACCTTCTTCATCAATAGCAAATCTCGTTGGTCTTTCTGCATCAGGAGTATCTGCTGCAAGAAAGAGAATGCTAGAAAAGTTATGCAACAAGGTAGGATCTCCAAAAGATTTAGATAAATTTGTCTGCCAAATTACATAAATAAAATCGACTTGCATATCATGAAGCAGTTCTATAAGTAGTTAATTTCGTGCAACTTACGGGGCTATGTAAAATTTGAGTAAAATTTGAGTTCAAGTTTCTCTTGTTGCATTCGCAGCAAATGAGTACTTTTGCAACGTTTTTAAATTAGATGAAAATGAAACGTTTAACAAGTACATTGATTGTTGGGGGGGATTTTATTGGCGAGTCCCATCCATTCGAGAGCAGAGCCTTATGAATTGGTTTCGAGTATTGCTTATAAGAATCAAAAAGCAAACAAAGGAACTCGTTCTATAAGTCACCCTTTGATTGTCGATTTGGTTAATCATACATTGACTGTACCAAAACACGTCATAGGTTATACACTCATCTTAGAAAATGAGAATGGAGAAACCTGTACCTATAT
>OLHG01001482.1_pt1 | contig 14386 bp, 16 predicted proteins | sample 1605971 | NCBI WGS metagenome assembly OLHG01 (sample SAMN03283289) | human gut metagenome | biome: human-associated habitat; material: feces | host: Homo sapiens | place: Peru | collected 2012 | reverse complement strand
GTCCTTATTCGTGCGATGCTGTATCGTGCGGATAGCCATCAGCAGGTTGTAGGCACGCTTCGAGCCCTCGGTGTTGCCGAGCCCTGCCACACCGTCTTGACGGGTGACGAAACCGAGGTTCTTGAACATGTGGCTTTCATCGACGAAGATATGGTCGATGCCCATCATCTTGAAGTCTGCCACGTGGTCTTTGTTCTTGGCGATGCTGTTCTGCACGTCACGGAGCTTTGCTTCGAGGTTGCGCTTTCTGCGCTCCAGTCCTTTCATGATGCGGTGTTGGTTGGTCCAGTCGTAGGTACGGGTCACGTTGATAGCGTTCTCCAATGCGTAGAGGTCGTCCTGTATCACCTGCTGCTGCACCTCGTCGCTCTGTGGCAGACGGCTGAACTGGTCGTGCGACATAATCACACAGTCATAGTCGTTGTTCTTCATGCGGTTGAAGAAGGCCACCCTTTCGCTTTCGCGGAAGTCCTTGTTCTGCGCATAGAGTATCTTTGCCTTGGGATAGGCGGTCTGATAGGTCTCGGCAATGGCACCGACATTGGCCTTCAGTCCGATAATCATCGGCTTGTGGACGAGTCCCAACCGCTTCATCTCGTGGGCGGCGATGCACATGATAAGCGTCTTGCCGCTGCCTACCTCATGGTCGCAGATGCCGCCCTGGTTCTGAACGAGCATCCAGACGCAATCCTTTTGCGACTGATAGAGGTCCTTCACTCCGCACTTCTCCTCCAACGCCTTGCGGTCGAGACCGGGGAACCGTTGGTGGGAACCGTCGTAGTGGGGCTTGACAAAGCAGTTGAACTTCTCGTTGTACTCCTTGGCCAATGCGTCCTTCACGTCCTTGGACTGACGTGTCAGCCAGTCCACCCACCCGGTGCGTATCTCGGCAATCTTGGCGTTGGCCATCTGTATGGCCTGCGGGTCCTCTTCCTTCTGCTTCTCGTATTTGTCGTTATAGACAATCTCGCCGTCGCTGTCGCGCTTGTAGCGCCACAACTTAGGACAGGTGTCCTGCAGGGCATGGATAAAGAGGTCGATACCGTCAACGTCGGAACACTCGCTGCTCACGGCATACTGCGTGCGGATCTTCTCGTTCCACATGCTGTCGGCACTCGCGCTGAACTGGTCGATGATGCTGTCGTACTTCACATCGACATTCACGTGGTCACGCTCATTCGTACTTCCATCGACGGAGAAGAACTCGGAGCCGAAGCGTGAATAGAGGTCGCAGCTTATCCACCGCTCACCTAAGTTGAAGTCCAACTCCTCAAAGGGGATAGGGGTCGGCACCGCATCCTCCAACGCTCTCAGTGAGCGCGTCACCCTCGGGTCGATGGTCTTGGTCAGCTCGCTTTTGCCGTCGCTCTTGTCCTCCTCGTCGATGCCGTAGGCGGTGCGTATCTCCTTGGCCTTCTCCACGACGTTGCCGCTGATGAACTTGGCGGTAATCTCGTAGCCGTTGGTGAGGGGGTTGTAATAGACGTCGCCGTCGAGTTTCGTCAGCAGCTCACGCTCGGTGAGTCCCGTCAGCGCCATCATATAGGGCATGTCGGGATAGCCCTTGTCATTCAGGCTCACGGCCAACGCCTCCTGCGGTGTGCCGGCCTCGTGAATCTCGTCAGTGGCAAACGCCACGGGCTTGAAGAAGATGTCGGCCTTGGTCAACTCGCTACCGTCCCGCACTTCGAGTGCCAGCAGCTCCTCCGATACGCTCTTCACGATAGGGCGGTTGAGCGGACAGTTAAACTGGCCGTACTTCTTCACCCATGCGTCGTAGAGCTTGTTGAGCTGCTTGCGGTCGGCCACGTCCTCGGTCATCGTCGTAGCCTCTTGCACATACAGCAGGTCGTAGGTGTCGAGGATAGCCTTCAGTTCCTTGGCTTTCTTCTCGTCCTTGGTATCGGTGTGGGTTGTCTGCTGCTTCGTCTCGGCTTTCTTCTCCGCCTTGTGCCGGGTATTGAAGAGTCCCACGTCGAGGTTCTCGGTCAGGTCCTTGCTCAGCATCGTGCGCATATCCTTGCTGATACCCTGCACGTCAAACTCGTGATGATAGACAAAACCAGGCTTGCCATAGGCATCGGTGCCCACCTTTGTCTCGGTGGCGATGATATGGTCGGGGTGCATGGTGAAATACATGTTCGTGGGGCAGTCGCCATCGAGATAGGGGGTGAGCAGGAAACTCTCGTCGGCGGTGACACCCTCCTTCTCTTTGTCTTTCTGCAATACGAGCAGGTCGGTGCCCACCTCCGTGCCACTCTCCTTGAAGAGGTTGTTGGCCAGTCGGTAGGCACCAATGAGCCGGGCCTCTTTCAGTGCCTCGGCTATCTGGTCGGCATCGTGGTTGAGATAGTTGCTCGTGATGATGTACGCCTCGATACCACCGTCGCGCAGACAGTCCAAACCTTTCAGTACGTAGTAGCGATGGATATACTTTGCCGCAGCTCTCCGCACGGAATTCTTGCTGTTGGTATAGTCGGGGTCGAACACCCGGATGTCACCAAAGGGAACGTTGGTGCTTACGAGGTCGTAGGTTCCCAACTCCTCTTTCGGGAAGTTCTCGAAACCGTCAACCCTCACTTCCGCTTCATGCTCCATGCGCTTGCCGAGGATAGTACCGGTGAGCAGGTCTTTCTCATAGCCTACCACTTTGCCCTGGCCTTTATAGGCCCAATCTAAAAAGCGGTCAAGGAACACGCCGCTACCTGCTGCAGGGTCGAGGAAACTCGAACCAGTGGCAGCTTTGATGTCCAACGCAGCAATCAATTCTTGCACGAACGTGCTTGGTGTATAGTATGCTGTCAGCACTGACGACCGCAGCGAGTTCATCCACCGATTGTACTCGTTCATGTCCTTGCTGTGATGGAGCAGCAGCTGAGCCAGCTCCCGAATGTCGTCCCAATAGGGCAGCATGGTCTTAGGCCACTCACGTTTGTCAGTGTATGTGGCATAGAGGATGGCGTTGATACCGCCAAACCCCGTGTATTTGTCGAGGACGTTTTTGTTGCCCTCGCCCGTCAATGCGTACTTGATAGCCGCAATGTTGTCTTTCAGTCGTTGTAATATGCTCATAATATGTTTCTTTGTCTTATTCACGCAGTCTTAGCCGCTTTCTTCTTGGCTTTAGGCTTCTTCGCATAGCTCGTGTTGTTGAAGATATACTCCACGACATTGCCGACTTGCACCTCGCGCTTGCCGTTCTGCATGTGGCAGAACCAGTCGCCCTTGCCTTCTTCCACCGTCTTGCCCACCATAAGGTTTATTATCATCCAGTCCGTGTCGCTGACCTCCACATAGTCGTCATAGCCAGCCGTGGTGAATACGTCCGATACCTCTCCGAGGTGTTCCAGGATAGAGGCTTTAGCGAGTGTGCTCATACGTCGCACCGAGTTGGAAAGCGAGATGCGTCCGAACCGCTCGTTCCATGGGGTAACAATGTCGCCATAGGCAGAGTTATAGCTCTCGAACAGGCACGCCGTCTCGTTCGCCTCGTCCACCGTCGGGCCGTCCTGCCAATTGAGTTGGTAGGCATAGCTTATCACTTTGCTTTTCGTTACACGTATTGCCGCGCCGGGAAACCTTGCCTTTAGCATCTTGCTCAGGTTGCTGACGGCCACGGTCTCCTTCTCCTTGTCCGTGAGTGCGGCAGAGATAGCAATCAGCTTGCCCTCCCACGCCGCAATCAACGGCTGTTGCTCGGCAACTATCTTTGCCTTCAGCTCGGCCATCTTGCGCTGACGTTCCTCCTCTTTCCGCTGCTTCTCGGCGGCCATCTGAATGAACAGGGCACCGAACATAACGGCGGCGCTGACGTGTACGTAGTAGTCGCTGACAACATGGTCGCCCTTGGGGTTGCCGAAGATGCAATAGCGCTGAGAGCGGAACATCACCACCTTAGGCACACGCTTACCCTTGGCGGTATTGGTAGGATTCTGCAACGTCTCCCAACCGCCATAGATGCCGTCGATGGCACAGCTCAGACTTCTCTCCATAATCTCCTTGTCGCCCAACTCTACGACGGCCTCTATCTTCACCACCGTCTCGGGCTCGGCGGCATGGTCGAAGAACATGCTCACGATGTCACGACCACGGAGATAATCCCACGCATAGGTTCCGCCGCACCCCTGCTCCACCTTACGGGCATAGATATAGGCACCGGCTTTAAGGGTGTCGAATCTGACACTTTTGTTGCGTCGGGCCTCGTTGATGACATCGTTCACACGGTTGGCATCACGCTGCTCACGCTCAGCCCGTTCCCGGCGTTGCCGTCCCTTGGCACTGGCACGATAGTCACCATGGAGTTCCGCAAGGCGTTCCTCGTATTGTGCCTGCATCTCCTGGAACTTTGCCGTGGCATCGGGGTCGTCGAGGTTACGGTCTGGATGCAACTTTACGACCAGCCGGCGATGCTCCTTTCGTAGCTCGTCCTCGGTCGTACAATGGTTGAAATATTCTGGTATCATTTCGATATATTTAGTCACTCAATAGAAGAGCCGACACGTCTCACGACGCACCGGCTCGAAACAACTTTCAAAAATCTTACGTCGTATGGCACGTAAGTTATGGGGTTCTCCTTTCATTAATAGGGGCATAGCGGTTACTCCTGCGGTGCCATGTTCTTGGCGACGTAGGCAGGAGTGTAGTAGAGCGATACGTTCAGCGTATCGTTTTCCGACTGCTTAATCTCCGGCTCCACTTCCTCGCCCGTTAACGCGTCCTTCAGTATTTGTATGCGGTCTCTCATTTCCAGAGAACCGCAATAGGTAAAACTCTTCAAATTATTGTTTACCATAATTATGCTGTTTGTTGTTTTGTTACTCTGTCTTAGAATACAAAAAAGGCCACGCGTCTCACGACGCATAGCCTTCAGCTTAACTTTCAAAAATTTCGCAATTATGATACCGCGAATGGGGTTCTCCTTTCATTCCGCAAAGGTAATAATAATCTTTGGATTAGAAGCTCACGAAGTGGATAAAACCGTCTCGCGTGTCGGCCTCCTGCTGACAGCGTCGCATGATGTCGAGGGCTTTCTCGGCTGTCACACCTGCCTCGTCGAGGGCATTCTTGATAAGGTCGCTCTCCGTGAACAGTGTCGGGTCGTCGATATACACCATGAGGTTCTGCATGGCATCCTCGTAGCCCATAACGTTGCACTCGAAATATTCCGAGTACATTCCGTCCTCGCTGCCAACCGCATTAGGCTCACCACCTAACGCGGCCAACAGCTCGTAGAAGGCATGCACCTTGTTATGGAAATCGCAAGAAGTCTCAACATATTCCACCTCGTACTTCTTTGCAACATGAAGATTTTGTCCCATAGTCGTAATGTATTAAAGGTTTATAGAAATAACTTTTCGTAGTCGATGCCGATAGCTTCGGCGATATAGTTCAAGTCCTTGTAGCTCCACTGGTGCATAGAGAACAATTCTTGGACAGCAACCTCGGTCTGCTCCGTCACGTCCTCCAACCGCACATAGAACCGCTCGTTGTTGGGGTCGTCATATTGCTTGGCCAACTGCTCGTTAATCACCACCGTATCGCCCTCATGCTTTATCCACGATGGGGTATCAATGAAAGTGGGGATGTACGTGTTGAGCCACCGCATAGCCGCCTTTAGGTTGCCAAATGTGTGTGTCCAATGCGTCACCTTACCGTGTCGTTCAGGCAGCTCGGCATGGATAACACAGATATAAATCTTATCACCACGCTCGTTGCTGTTCTCGTAGGCGTACTGCTTAGCGTCGAGGATAAGCTGCTCCAACTCGATAGCATAGTGGCCTTGGGCGTACCGCTCTGTCTCGCCATCGTTCCACTCGATATAGAGGCTATAGCAGTTGTCCTCTTTCTCGGTGTGCAGTTGCGCACCATAGTCTTTCAACATTCGATTGGCATCTGCCAACATCGTTTTCCAATTTTCTTGTGCCATAGTTCGTATGATTTAGTTGTTGTTATTGTTTATGTCGCTACGCTTATCGGGGGTCGCGTCGCTCGAAGCGCCCCTCCCTTAGCATCTTACGCAACCGTGAGCAGCTTGGGGCTCTCGTTGCCATTAGCCACCTCGTCGTACTTGCGCAGGATATAGTTCACGGCTTTCTGTACCTGGTCGATGACAGCCGGCACGAAGTCCTTGTCAGTGCGCAGGGCGCGTCGCCAACTCTCAACATAGGCGATAGTGTTCTCGTCGAGCAGCTTGCCGATGCCGAGCATAGAGCAGACACACGCCGACGAGAGTTCAGCCACAAACTCCTCCATGGCATAGTCCTCAGTACCGAAGGCACCCGTCACCTCACGGTTCACGGCCTTGGCCGTGGAGTGTGCCATCTCGTGCAGAGCGGTGCCATAGAACTGGGCGTCGCCGAGGAAGTTCTTACGCTCGGGCAGATGTATCTCGTCCTTGCCTATGAGGTAGCAACTCTCCCGTCCACCGAAGCGGATAGGACAACGCCAACCGCCAAAGAGTATCATGTGCTCCAACACGTCGTCACGCACACCCTCCTTGTAGTCATGCTCCGGTGTCTTGGTCATCTCGGCATAGTCGTCGGGGTAGAGCGTGGCGAAGTTCGTTTGGTCGAGGTTATAGACCAGATAGCTCTCCTGTATGAACCACGTCTTGCCTTCTTGCTTCTCCTCAGAGGTCAGATCGTCCCATTCCTCGTCGGTCAGCTTGTTGCCATCGGCATCGTAGTGGACAGGCTTGTAGAAGATAATCGGAAACCTGCGCTCCACGTCCATCTCCGGCATCCCGTTGTCGCCGAGGATAACCATGCCGTCGTCGTCGAGTTTCGGAGTGGCGTTGACCATAAGGCCGTCGTACTTCAATTCTCCGTTCTCGTTCTTCATCTGACTCTTGGTGATGAAGTACGGAGTGTTCCAGCCTCTCACGCTGATAAGCATAGAGAGCCAGAAATAATTGCTCTTACGGTATGGCTTTCCCTTGCGGTAGAGGTTGCAGGGCGCACCCACCGTTGCAGCCACCCACGGCTGCTTGTAGTCGTGCTGCTCCATCGAGTTCAGCGCCTCGATGAACAGCTCGGCATACTTGGCCTTCATAGAGTCCGACATGCGCAGACCCTTACGGCCACCCTTGTGATTTCTTTTCGTTGCCATAATAGTTCCTCCAATAATTTATGGTTGGTTATGCTGCTTTAGTTTGTGTTCTCGGTTTCTTCTCCAGCTTCACGAACTCCGCCTTGTTGTCCGTGATAAGCTTCCGTATCTCCTTGTCACGCTCCGGCACCGCGTTGCAGGCGGCACGGCACTGCACGATAGTGTTCGATGCCATGTTGTACTCGATGGTGGCCAAACGCTTGCCGTTGTCGTCCTTGGCAGAGAGGATAAGACTTTCGGGGTGGGTAAAATAATTCCAATAGCCCATGCGGTACACGCAGTGGTGCATGTGCTCGGCTTCTTCCTTGAACTCGTCAACGCTTTGCAGCGGGCGGATAGTAAGGTTCGTGGAAGTCAAGTCGATTGTCAGCATCTTGCCCATGTGCTCGGGATAGTGTTGCGCTGCCTCGGCCTCCAGCTTGGCACGCTTAGCGCACTCCGCATTGTAGAGTATCATGTCTTGCCTCCATCGCTCTGCCGCCATAGCCTGTAGTCTGGCTTTGGCAATTTCGTCGATACGCCTCTTGCGCTTCAGCAACATGTCATGCAGGGCGTGCAGATTGTCGGGACACACAAACTTAGGATTGTGGGTGTCCATGTGCAGGTACGTCAGCAGATAGAGCGTGTCAAGCCATAGCGAAGGGTCGTCGATATGATATTTATGTCGGATGCAAATCTTCACGGCCGCCTCCCCACCATGGGGCAGACGGGTTCGGTTACGCACAAGATGGTTGAAGAGCGGTGTCTGAGAAGCAGACAGCATCGTCTCAGCGATAGGATAGGCTATCACACGGATGCAGCTGGTGTTATAGTAGAACTTTTCCATCAGTCCCGGCACGTCCTTGTACTGCCACTGCTTAGTGAGCGATTTTATCTCGTAATCCCACACATAGAGATTCTTCCGCATCATGGAGCCCCAACTCATGCAGTTAGGTGACACCTCCCGGCGAGGTATCAATGGCGAGGACTTGCTGAAGGCGTCATACGCATAGGACATAAATTGTACAGTGCGCTCCCACACCTTGCGCTCTCCCGTAGGAGCATACATGATGCGCTCAATCTCCCACGCATGCACCTGCGCTGCCTTGCCATATTGCAGCTTACGCTCCACGCGGACATAGCGCACCAACTGAATGTCACGCTTAGCCTCGAAGATAGCAATATCACGAAGCTCGGTATCCACTCGGCGGCGATTTAGCTCCACCGTCTTTTTCTCCGTCCACTTGGCATGGCACTGAGGACATTCGTGCTGGCCGATAGGGTTGATAGAGCAACCGCACTCGGTGCAGAAGTACACCAGTTCGCCACGCAACACCCTCGAAGCAAGGCCGGGCTTGAACAGTTTGCGATAGAGGCGGTGAGTCTCCGTCTTGCCGGGTTTGTCATGCAGACGCTTGTTGATAGCGGCGCAGCGTCTGCCAAATTCTGTCACTCGTTTCATTTTTTGTCCTCCTGCTTTAAGTCCTCGTCCGTCTCGTCATAGTAGTGTACGGCCATGCCGTAGATTACCTCTGGAGAGCGGAAGATGCCCACGGCAGACTTGCCTTTGCGGTTGGCCTTGGCCACCTTCAGCATCTTGCCGAAGATGTATTCACAGCATCCGTCAATGCTCTTTCCGGGTGCTGCAAGTTTCTCGATGATGTCGGGACGGGAATACAGATAGCCTTCGATAGCCTCCTTGAACTCCTTGGGGATGACATAGCTCGCACCGCCCTCGCTCTTTTTGGTATCGGCGTGGGCCTTGGAAGTACGCTTAGACTCGCTCTTAGGCCGAGCCTCTTGTTCACGCTGCTGCTTCAGTTCCTCGGCAGCGGCTTTGATAGCTGATAAATCAATAGCCATAGTTGCTTGAAATTTGAAAGTTGTTGATGTAATATAAGGGGGTCGCTACGCTCGAAATTATACTTAAAATTTCAAGCGTAGCGACCAAAAGATAAGCACGAAGCGTACCCGGTTACGCTGCCTTGATGATAGGCTCTAAATCTTTTATCTTGCAGCCTAACGACTTGGCCAGCGTCTCGAACGCACGGCGGATGCGTGCTTTCACCTGTGCCTCGGTATAGAGCTTCTCGCCATCGGTAGCGGACGACTTAGAAGCCTTGGCCGTCGCCTTGGCTTTCTCCGCCTCCTGCTTCTTTGCCTCACGCTGAGCCTTGCGCTCCAGATACTCCGCCTTCTGCTCGGCACGCTTAGCGGCCAGGGCCTCGGTGTTCGTCTCAACGATGTCGAGGAGGTCGTCGAAGTCGCAGCCCTCGTTCAGAGCGTTGCACACCTCACGGGCAGCGTCGGTATAGCGTGGGCTAAACAAGAGCACATAGACACGCTTGCCGTCCTTGCGCTCCCATGTGTGGGAGGCATGGATTTCACCTGCACGCTGATAGGCGGGTTCGTCCTCGTCGAGACCCACAATCTTTCCGGCTTCCTTGCCACGCTTGGTGGTGTAGGTTGCAAAGGTGTACTTGCCCTTAGCGGTGCGCTTAGCGGTGCGCTTAGTGGCCTTCGGCTTAGGCTCGGTCTTCGGCTCGTCCTCGATAGGCTCTTCCTCGTCCTCTTCCTCGTCCTCGTCATCGACAGGCTGCTCACGCACCTTATCCTTGACGATGCGCCCAGTGACCACACGGAGCTTGACTTTCGGGCGTACAGGCACCGGCTCCTCGTCGATAACTTCCTCGGCGTTCTCTTCCTCGACCTCGTCCTCGATGGGTTCGCTCTTAGGCTCGGCCTTTGCCTTGGGCGCCTCCTGCTTAGGCTCGTCGTCAGCCCAGTGCATCTTGCCCTGCTCAACGAGTGAGTTGATAGCTCCCTTCGTCATGGGGAATGTCTGTTTCATGCCCTCGCGCTGGAAGTCTACGACCACGCGGTCGCCGTCAACGCTCTTTATTGTGTACGTGGCAGCACCGCTACCGATAACTAACACTCTGCCTACCTCAAAATTGTTTGCCATAGTTGTAAGAATTAAAAAGTTGAATATGTTGATTGATTGTTATGCGACCTTAGTGTCTAAGTCCCTCATCATACCCTCGGCCACTACTTCCGTAGGGGTAGAGCCGTCGGGGGTGGCGATGATGGCATAGTGGGCATCGTCACGGGTTAGGGTACGAAAGAGCCATTGAAGGTTTTTCTCAATGGCCTGCTTACGCCACCCTGCGAGATACTTTAGAGCCGTGGACGCTCGTTTGCATGCCACGCGGTTGAAATCGTGGTCGACGGTCTCACCATTCGACAGACGCGACGCGTCACGATAGGTAGGAGCACCATACCAGTGCTCCACGATAAATGTCTGTTTAGCCATGAATTTGATTTAGGGTCGCTACGCTCCAACGGATTAGGAGCGATAGCGACAAATGAAATACTACGCGATGAGTCCTCCGAATGGGCCATCATCGGGGTGTACACTCTGCACGTCTGCGATGATGGCACGTGCCTGACGTGCGCCACCCTCACGTGCGATGTCCTGCAGGGCTGCCTTGGCAGCCTCCGTTTCCTCAGCCGTTAGGCCGAGGTTCATAGCCATGGCAGCAGTGGCAGCTGCGATGGACATACGTTTAACGCTTTTGCGAATAAGGTTCTTGCGGAAATCAAACTTGATAATCATAGCGATAAGTTTTTGAAAGTTGATACGATGTTAATAGATATTAGTCGAGGGTGATATTGCACGCATGAGCCACATGCTCCAGGGCGAGGAACACCACCACGCCAACACATACGGTCACGATAGCGTCGGGGAACACCCAGAACCCCGTGAGGTCGAGATAATCAACCATGAAGTTGGCCACCAAAACGGCTGCATAGATAGCCGCGCCAAGATTTGCTGCGATGACCACGACGGCCATAGCTACACGAATGATTTTCTTCATTTTTTTGAAAGTTAAGTGTTTGTTTACTCTGTTACTTTGTCTCTTAGGCGACGTTGCTCATGTCGTCGTCGTGGTGCATATCTTTGCGGATAGCACGATGGTCGTCCTCGTCGACGTCGAAAGCACCGACAACGCAGCCCACAACAAAAAGCACCGTGACAGTCACGGCAATGACAGCATTGTCGCTCCAGTCGAGCATGATAGCGGCAACGCCTGCGTTCATGGCCACGATGATGGTCACGAACATACGAAGTATAGTTTTCATAAGCGAATAAAATTTAGTCGAAATCGAAAGCGGACTCGATAAAAGTCCGCAACTTAGTCTCACTCCACTTGCACCCTAAATCCCGGGCGAAAGCGTATAAGATATTCTTCACCTGCACCTCGGTGTAGGTGCGCTCGTTCCTAAGCTGCTGAAACTTAGGAACGAGCTTTATAACCAGTGCTTTTTCTGCCATCCTCCGATAGTTTATTTCTTAAACGGATATTTATATAATCCCAGTAAAACGAACCACGCGATAGCGTAGCTTATTGCTAAGGCCAATGGCAAAAAGGCCAGGCACCACGCGCCCTTGATTGATAGCTCGTCCCCTATCCAACGGGTCACCAGCGCACCCACATAGAGCGAGCAGAGACCTATTACCATCATCGTTGCAAAGAATGATACCATGGATACGATTGATAAAAACTTCTTCATTTTTCTGTCCTCCGAAAATTATGTGATTGATATAAATTTCCCAACCCGACCCCATCATGCGATAGGGCCGACGCTCATGGCTTAATGGGCTATACGGCCATGACCTTACACGATGGCATCCACCACGCCTACTTTTTTCGTATAGGCATAGTGGTGCCGCTCAAAGTGCCCGTTTAGTTGGGCACATAGTCCGCATCAAAATGCTCGTGCTTATAGAACATTTTTTACGGGTTTACCCTTAAACACGATAGGACGTACCTCTTGCTCCTGTGCAATCTCGTCAGAGATAGGAGCGTCGGCTGCAATCTTAGCTTCTAACATAATCCACTGATTTAGAAGTTGAATAAAATCGTGATACATAGTCGGACACGATAGGGCGCAGCCCGCCACCTACTGCATTATTCGCGATAGTTCCCCATTCGTGTCGTCAGTGAGAGGATGCCACACTGCATGGATAGTACGTGCCGTTCTGAAGTTGGATATTGTAGCGGCATTAACGCCATGCAGCGTTAGCGATAGCTCAGTTCACATCTGACACATGGTTCCGGCATCCGTAGCCAATCAGTATGGAGCCAAAGCACGCTTAGAAAGCGTACTTTATCCGTACAGATGCTTTATCCCATAGTCAACCACTCGCACGCCTATCCTCACAGACTGCGCACGTAGTGGACATTTCCGCTGATAGTCAACACTCTGCCAAGAGGCACATAGTGGCCACTGCTCAAACGTCGATCTTGGGTCAGCGCAATAGGCTCGCATGGGATTAAAAACAATACGCCCCATGCGCAACCATCCGAGACCCTCAAACCTCGCAATAGCCACCCTGTCCTCGTTTAGCCGCAAGCCACGTAGTTCAGTTCACATATAGGCCCAGCCGTCGGCATAGCCAACAGGGGCGCATAGTACCCGTAATCGGAGTCGAACCGATAGGGGAAAACATACGTCTTCCACTGCCACGTTCATACGGGTGCCAATAGGCTTAGCACGGTCTTGACTTGCAATAGACCGTCACATGACTGCCTGCAAAGCGGCGCGTGCGATAGACGGCACGCTCCCCTTTGCTATAGGTAGCATGGTCACTTTTCCACTCCACACGTGTCTTGCAACTACGCACGACCTTGCTGCGCTTAGTACGCTGCAACTTGAAGTAGGCTTTACGGGCCGACTTCTCGTGGCGATAGCTTGCCAATTGTGCACGCAACTCTTCTTCCTCACGCTGCGATTGCAGTGCACGCTCTATGAGCGCACACTGCCTCTGATAGTACACATCATGCTCCATAGTCGGATAGCTTAGGCGTCGACATCATCCAAGCGGACCTGTATCTTCTCGAGTTTTCCGCCACGCACCTCTACGATATAGAGGCCGTTCTTCTTAGCTTTCTCGAAGTCGGCAGCACTCTTCTCGGCACTCTTAACCTCTTCGTCTATTTGACGGCTCTGACGGAGCACCTTGACGATAAGACCCGGGCCCCACCCGTGATAGTCTATCATGCACTTACGATAGAGCTTGCAAGACACGGCACTCTCTCCGTTGACTTTCTTGTCGGCTTCCTCGCTCGTATAGAGAGGAACCTCCTTGGTACCGGTAGACGGGTCGTCCACTGTGAACCGCACAGTGCGATAGAAATAGGCATAGAATGCCTTAGGCTTACCGTCGGTACCTTTCTCCATGAGAGACTCGTCCACAGCAGCAGCGAATGTTGCGGGCGTATAGCCAAGCACAACACCCTTCTTGCTCATGTGGGGCTTCATGCCCAGGTTCTGCTCCAAGTGCTCACGCTTAGTGAGTGCGAGCTCCGTGGTCTTGCCGTCCTTGTCGGTAGACTTGAGCTTGTAGCCTGCGTCCGTATTGAGGGCGTTGAGCTGAGCCTTGAGGGTCATAGAACTTGCCTTAGTGGCGTTGTCGAGTCTCTTCTGCATTTTGACATCTTGCTTTGTCATAGTTGTAACGTTTTAGAATGTGAAACTTATGTTAACTGATAGAAGGCAGTGACGGAGTCGAACCATCACCGCCCACAAGAGATAGAAAGTCACTTTAGAGAAAGTGCGCCCATGACTTGCAAGCATAATCGTATAGGCAGAGTATTGACTTTTGAGCATCATGCATTTCTCACTACGTATAGCATACCCAATATTGGTGCATGATTCGGTGTACCTGTACCTCGTATAGTTTGGTTTCCATTCGCGCAAACGGCTCTTTTGACAAGCGCACAATTTTTTAGGGCTTTTACAGTTTCCAAAAATTGTTAAAAAAACAGGCTTCTTGCAGTTTCTGCTTTTGACGCTTTTTCGTCATGGTACACAATATTTCAATGAACGCTTTTGTGACGTTTTTTTGCACTTGCTATTTACCCACGCTATCAAGTACTAATGTTACGAGGCCGTTGAAGGGGCGGCTTACTTCTGCTTTGTTTGCAACTTGAAACCGTTGTTTCTTGTTTACGGTTGCAAAGGTATGGTGTTTTTTCGTACCTACCAAATAATTGAACACTTTTTAACTAAAAAGTATAATATTTCTTCTTCACCTATTATATAAGGGGCTATAAGGGGGTTTTGAAAGGTTTTATTACTTTTGTTTACGTTTGTTTACACTTTACACTGGTGCTTTACGCACGTACATATTTATCGCGCGCGCGTACCTATTAAGTGGAAAAAGCCGAACCGCTGCATCCTCACCACATATATGCACAACGCCAGAGAGAGAGCAGCCCCCCCCACCGCGTAA
>OLHG01001477.1_pt1 | contig 14413 bp, 18 predicted proteins | sample 1605971 | NCBI WGS metagenome assembly OLHG01 (sample SAMN03283289) | human gut metagenome | biome: human-associated habitat; material: feces | host: Homo sapiens | place: Peru | collected 2012 | reverse complement strand
TTGGGACCAGGTGGTTGCAGGTTCAAATCCTGTCTTCCCGACCAGTATGATTATTTACCTCGTATTTACGAGGTTTTATTTTTTGGACTAATTTTCTGTAATTTATCTAATTTTTTTATTAATTAATCTAAATCATTTTGAAATAAATGGATGTAAGTATTTAGATTTTAGTAATGAAGTTTTAAAATAGATATAGACCATGGTTTTAGATCTATGTCACATTAAACGGTATTAAAACTGTTTACCTAGGAAAGAAGTAGAAAAATGAATAATCCTAGAAATATATTCTCAAAGGAAGACATAATTTTTTTAGAACAAAATGATATAAAAGTTCCGAATAAAGATTTGGAAGATGAAGAATGGTTAGAATTTGAAATGGAGATTTCTAAAAAAATTACGACTTGATGATGTAAAAAGAATAATAGATATATTGGATGACAGCACTAAATAATGGTGTTTTGTTTTAAAACTATATCATATTAAATAGAATAAAAAATACTCAAAACAAGGTTCATCATCAACAATAGTTTTGGACCTATGCCACCATATACACCATTAAACATGATAAAATCACTATAATTTAACCCTAAGGAGTTGATGCCATATGTTGAAAAGCAAAATACCACATTTTCTAAAAAATAAAGAATGGTATTACTATGATATAAATACAGGTCGTTATAAATTAACAGACAAAGCAACTAAAAAGGCAAAAGAAAGTTATAAAAAGTATTATGAAAGTTTAGATGAAATACAAATAGAAACTAACAATAAATCGTCTAAAACTCAAACAATTTCACAAAATATTCATAAAAATATATTATAATAAAGTTAGAAATTTGCTTTCTAGCTTTTTTGAAGGAGAAAAAAATGAACATACTAGTAGTAGATGATGAAAAACTAATAAGAAGTGTAATTAAAGATTACTTATTAAATGAAAAATTTATGGTATATGAAGCAGAAAATGGAGAAGAAGCTTTGAGGGTTTTTAAAGAAGAAAAAATCAACCTTGTTATACTTGATGTTATGATGCCTAAAATGGATGGAATAGAAACACTAAAAGAATTAAGAACAATTAGTGAAGTACCAGTAATAATGTTAACAGCTATCAAAGAAGAAACAGACAAGATACACTCATTTGATTTAGGAGTAGATGACTATGTTACAAAGCCATTTAGTCCAAAAGAATTAGTAAGTCGTGTTAAAGCAGTACTAAAAAGATGTGGTATGTTAAAAGAAGTATATCAATACAAAGGATTAGTTATAGATTACCAAGGAAGAAAAGTAACAATTGATAACAAAGTGATTAATCTAACACCTAAAGAATATGAATTGCTTGTATATTTTATTGAAAATAAGGGTATTGCAATTTCTAGAGAAAGACTATTAAATGCCATCTGGGGTTATGATTTTTATGGTGATGATAGGACTGTTGATACCCATATAAAAATGCTTAGAAAGAGTTTAGGCGAATATGGAGATTTAATAACAACTGTTAGAAAAGTAGGTTATAAATATGAAACAGAAAACTAAAGGTTTAACTTTTAAAATATGGATATACTTAGCTTTATTCTTAACACTAATAATAGCGTTCATTTGGATATTTCAAGTAGCTTTATTGAATTCTTTTTATGAATATAGAACCAATAGATTAGTTGAGAAAATGGCTACACTAACAAGTCATTATTACAATAAAGAAAAAGATACTAGTTACTATGATAAATTAGCATACAATAATAATGCATGTATTGAAATAGAAAGAGATTCTGAATTATTATATTCATCTAATATGCAAAGAGGATGTTTAATAACAGACAACTATTCATATAAAACAGATTTCTTAAATAGTAATAAAAATAATATGATGTATAAACTTGTTAATCCTGTATTAGACAATAAAACTCTTATATATGCAATAAAACTTGATGAAGATACAGTAGCGTACATAAATGTTTCACTAGAACCTACAGATCCAGCTATAAGTGTAATAAGAGAAGAACTAGTTTTTATAACTATAATTATATATCTAAGTTCATTTATTTTAGCATACTTTATAAGTAAAAGGATATCTACCCCTATATTAAAGATAAACAATATGGCTAAAAAAATGAGTAAAGGTGACTTTGACACTCCCATAGTGGTTAATGAAAATATAGATGAAATTAATGAATTATCAGATACATTAAATCAGACAAGATTAGAATTATCTAAAATAAATGAAACAAGAAGAGATTTACTTTTGAATGTAAGTCATGATTTAAAAACCCCTTTAACTATGATACAAGCATATGCAGAAATGGCTAGAGATTTAAATAAGAATGATGAAGAAAAAAGAACAGAAAACTTAAATGTAATAATAGATGAAAGTATGAGACTAAATGAACTAGTTAATAACATATTAGAACTATCTAAAAGTGAAGCTAATTTAGATAATCTTAAAATAGAAGAATTTAATCTAACAAAAGAAATAAAAGTTATTTTAGATAGATTTAGTTATTTAAGAGAAAAAGAAAATTATAATTTTATATTTGATGTAGAAAAAGATTACTTAATAAAAGCTGATAAAACTAAAATAGATCAAGTTATATATAATTTACTTATAAATGCAATTAATTATACAGGAGATGATAAAAAAGTAATAATATCTATTGAAGAATATAAGAAATATTTAAGAGTTAAAATAACAGATACAGGTAAAGGTATAAAAAAGGAAGATTTAGATAAAATATGGGATAAATATTATACTAATGAAAAAAATCATAAAAGAAATAAAATCGGAACAGGATTAGGTTTATCTATTGTTAAGAATATTTTAATAAAACATAAATTTAAATATGGGGTAACATCAAAGGTAAATAAGGGAACAACTTTCTATTTTGATATTAACATATAAAGTTCATTTAAATTACACAAGAATTTCACTTTAGTTTGATAGAATTATTATCAGAAAGAAGGTGAAAATGAAGAAAAGAAAAATTGTAACAATAAATATTTAATCCTCAAAAACCTATAAAATCACATATAAACTTTAAGAGACACGATATAAGTTGTCTCTTTTTTATGTCTCTTTTTTATGTCTCTTTTTGTCACATTTATTGATTTTCAAAAACTAATTTGATAATATAAACTCAGAAGGTGAAACTATGATATATCATTTTATTGGAATAAAAGGTTCTGGAATGAGTGCACTCGCTACAATTATGAAAGAGTTAGGTTATGATGTACAAGGTAGTGATGTTGATAAATACTTTTTTACTCAAGTAGAACTAGAAAAACATAACATAAACTTATTAACTTTTAACAAAGAAAACATAAAAGATAATATGATAATAATAAGGGGCACAACATTTAATGAATCAAATAACGAGGAAGTTAAAAAAGCACAAGAGTTAAATTTAGAAATGTATACTTATAACGAAATGGTTGGAAAATTAACAAATAAATTTAAAACAATATGTATCTGTGGATGTCACGGAAAAACAACAACATCAGCAATGCTATCACATGTACTATGTAATACAATTCATGCTAACTATTTAATAGGAGATGGAACAGGTTATGCAAATAAAAATAATGATTATTTTGTACTTGAATCTTGTGAATATCAAAGGCATTTTTTAAGTTATAATCCTTACTATGTAATAATAACAAATATAGATTTAGACCATGTAGATTACTTTAAAGATATAAATGATATAATAAATGCATATCAAGAATTTTCTAATAAAAGTCAAAAAATTGTATTAGCGTTTGGAGATAATGAAAATACAAAAAAGTTAAAACTAAATAAAGAAATAATATATTATGGAATAAATGAAGACAATGATATTCGAGCAACTAATATTAAATATAAAGAAACAGGAATAAGTTTTGATGTTTTAATAAAAAATAAATATATAGATAGTTTTGACCTACCAATATTTGGTGAACATAATTTACTAAATACTCTCGCAGTTATAGGGATTTGTTATTTTGAAAAAATAAATATAGAAGAAATAAAAAAATATCTATCAAACTTTAAAGGTGCTAAAAGAAGATTTAATATAATTAATATAAATAAATCTGTAATAATAGATGATTATGCACATCATCCTAATGAAGTAAAAGCAACAATTAATGCAGTAAAACAAAAATATCCAAATAAAAAAATAATAGTAATATTTGAACCACATACCTATAGTAGAACTAAAGAATTCAAAAATGAACTTATAAAAATATTTAACGAAGTAGATGAATCTTATATAATGGATATACATGGCGCTAGAGAAAATAAAGAAGACTTTAAAAATATAACATCTGATATAATAATAAATAAACTTAAAAATGGACATCATATAAATATAGATGAGGCTTATAAACTAAGTAAATATGAAAACTCTGTATTTCTATTCATGAGTCCTAATGATATTTCAAAATTAGAAGAAGATTTAAAAAAGTTACTCATTCATAATTGACTTATTATCTAATTTTTTGTAAAATTATTTTAGAATAGAGGTGGTTAGAGTGAAGGAAACACTAAAAAATACAGATTTATCATTAAAGGCAAATTTAATATCTAACATACTAATTATGGTTATGGGAATTCTAATAATGATATTTAAAACATTTGGACTTATAGATATTATATTATATATTTCAATACTTTTTTATATTTTAGCATTTATTAAAGTAATAACATATTTTATAAGAAGAAAAGAAGATGATTACGAAACATTAATATTAGCATTAATAAGTACAATAATCGCAACGTTTATGTTTATATATAAATCTGATAGTGTATCTATTACTCTTGGATTAGGTTTAACAATATTTAGTGTATTAGAAATTGTTAATCGTGGTTATAGAATTTTAGTCTTAAAAAAAGAAGATAACTTTATGTGGACTATTAAATTTATCACAACATTTGTAATAGGAGTATTAGGATTGCTAACTTCAATTAACTTTTATCATGAAACCACAGTACAAACAATGATGATAGCATATTATTTCATAACTTTTGGGTTAATACTTACAATAGAAAACTTTATAGAAATATTTATAAGTGACAAAAAGTTTAAGAAAATACTTGCTAAATTAATTGATGAAGATCCTTATAAACATTTAGATAACATTAAAGAAGATAGATTAAAACAAATAGAGGAAGCAAAGAAAAGTAAAAGGAATGTAAAGAAAAAAACAAAAAAAGTTTCTGAAAAGCAATAAAATATTGATAATACATATTAGATAATGTATAATAAAATAAGAAATAGTAAGGAGGAGGATATAAGTGAAAGAAGCAACAGGTGAATTAAATATGACAGTTATTACTGTTATCGCAATCGCAGCAGTAGCCGCTTTATTCTATGCATTTGTATGGCCTATGATTCAAAGAACTATAGTTCAACAAACTTGTAATACTTATGGACCTGGATACACTGCAGAAAAGTCTACAGATACTACAAAGTGTAAAACTGCAAGTGATAAAACAAGCTGTTGGGTTTGTAAATGTGATGGTACAAAAGGTTGTACTGGTACTGATATAGTAGTAGATGATTAATAAAAAATAAGTTATTAAAAAAGGAGTATTGTAAATGAGAGAGTCAATTGGAGGAACATGGTTATTAGGCTTTGTAGTACTATTTATAGTACTCTTTTCTGCTTATTTAGCCTATTCAATAAACTATACAAAGGCATTTAAAACAAAAAACTATATAATTAATACTATAGAAGAAAATGAAGGATATACTACATATACAGGCAGTAACATATCTGCTGAAACAGATGATAGATTAAAATCTAGTAATAGAACAGAAGATAAAATATACTATTATCTAAGGAAAGCTGGAGCTGCTACTACAACAATTGATAGTAGTAAATGTGATAATACAAGTGATTATAGAGAAGGTGGATACTGTGTAAGAAAAGTATGGACATCTAATGGTGGTGCATACTACAAAGTAACTACATTCATTAATATAGAAATTCCTTTAATATGGCAAACATTTACCATTCCAATTAGAGGAGAAACTAAAGTAATATATAATGTACAGGATTAATCAAGGAGGATAAAACATGAATGTTATAATTGCAAATAAATATAAAGAAATGCTATTAAGTTTAGATATACCAGTTATTAAATCTTTAGAAGGTGTATATGATGTAGACGATATCATTGAAAATTTTACTAATTTTTACTTTGATAGAATGATACTTGATATTACAGCAATAAAAGATTATACTAATTTAGACAACTTGCAAAAGTTGAGTATTAATTTAGATATGGGAAAAGTTATCTTACTTTTAGATGATAGTGAAGAAAGTTCTAGCAGTGCTTACTTATCTAAATTAATATCTATGGGAATATATAACTTTACGAGAAATATAGATGGAATAAATTACTTATTGCAAAATCCTAATTCATATCGTGATGTAGCACACATACACAATATGAATCTAGAAGGTAGTTATGCAGATGATAGTTTAGGTGGAAAAACTAGAGTAATTGGAGTAAAAAGTCTAACTGATGGGGCAGGTGCTACAACATTAGTTTATATGATGAAAAAGAACTTAGAAACTAATTATAGTGTGTGTGCTATGGAAGTTGATAAAAGAGATTTTACTTACTTTGATGATAAAGAAATGATACATACAACTAGTTTAGATTTACCTAAAGAAATAATGAAAAGAAGAGATTATAATGTCATATTGCTTGATTTAAATAATTATAGTGATCCTGATATATGTAATAATGTATTATGCTTAGTAGAACCTTCAATATTAAAATTAAATAAAATGTTTAAAAGAGATAGAAGAATCTTTGATAAGCATAATAATGATAAAATAATATTAAATCAAAGTTATGTTTCTAATGCTGAATTACCCGACTTTGAATATGAAGCGAGATGTAAGGTATATGCAAATATTCCTAGCCTAAATGATAGAGAAGCATATCATGCTGAAATAGATAATCTATTAGCTAAATTGGGATTTACTAAACAGGCTAGAACTGGTAGTAGTGAATCAGCTAAAGATAAATTATTAGGAATATTTAAAATGTAGGAGGGTTTATGAAGTTTAAATCTAAATATTTAATAATAATGCTTACATTATTTGTAAGCTTTATTGGAATTAATAGGGTAAATGCAAGTGAAATTAGCCTTAAACCACAAGATTTATTTGTATTACTAGATAATGAAGATAACAACACAAATGGTTCTGATAGAGGTAATGGTACTAGAGGTAATGGTACTACTGGAGGAGGAATATCTGATAGTAGAGGGAATGGCTTTAAAGAAAGCTCTGGAGGAATAAGTAGTAATGATTCAAATGGTGGTTCTTGGTGTTCAAACTTCAACCAAGTTTGGTACATCTTTGGAATTATCATTCAAGTAATATATGTTGCAACTCCATTATTATTGATTGTTAGTGGTTCAATAACAATGATACAAGCAATGATGAAGAATGATTCTGGAGCAGTAAAAAAAGCACAAGGTGCTTTAGTCAATAAAGTTATTGCGGCAGTTGTAGTATTCCTAATGGTTTCAATAGTTAAAATGGTAACGAATCTTGTCGCAGATGATGGTTGGACAAGTTGTGCCAATTGTGCATTTAATCCATCTTATTCAAATTGTGGTATCGAGAAACAGCATACTGGAGAATAGGTGGTGAAAGAAATGAAATATAAAAAAATTTTTTCCATCTTAATAGTACTTTTTGCGAGTTTTCTTAGTATTAGTTCTTATGAAGCATTAACATTAAAAGAGTTTGAAAAAATGACAGAATCTGAAAAACAAGAAGCTATCAAAAATATGACACAGGAAGAACTAGACAAATTAAAAAAAGAAATGATGGAAAAAAATAGGGATGTTAGTTCAAAAGATGCTGACAAAATAATTGAAGATTTAGATGAAGCAATAAAAAATAATGTTGAAAATAATAAATCAAACAAAAATAACACATCATCAAACGGCAGTGGAGAATGGTGTTCAAAATTTAATAGTATTTGGTTTGTTATAGGAAGAATATTACAAGTAATATATGTTGCGGTACCATTGTTATTAATAGTAACAGGTGCAATTGCATTCTTGAAAGCTGTAACATCAAAAGATAATAATGCACTTAGTAAAGCACAAAAATCTTTGGTTAATAAAATTATTGCAGCAGTTCTTGTTTTCTTATTGATGCCACTTACCAAAATTGCTTTAAGTTTTGTTGCTGATGAAGGCTGGTATGATTGTGCTAAATGCGTTTTTGAACCAAGTGATGATTGTATGGATAATGATATTACAACGGGGTGATGTTATAAATATGAAAAAAAATATAAAAAAATATTTATTCACATTATTATTGATAGTGTTTAGTGTACAACCTGTTTTTGCAGCTAATGGTGAAAATTGGTGTTCTGAATTAAATGTACTATGGAGAATGTGTGGATATTTACTAATGGCTGCTTATGTTCTAGCCCCAGTTATGTTAATTGTGACTGGAACAATAACTCTTTTAAAAGCAATAGCACAAAAGGATGATGGAGCAGTAAAAAAAGCACAAAACATTTTAATAAGAAAAACAATAGCAGCAGTTGCAGTATTCTTAGTGATTACTGTAACAAGAGTAGCACTAAGTTTAGTGGCTTCTGATGCACAGGGACAAAAAGGAAATTGGGAAGAATGTGCAAGTTGTTTTCTAAGCCCTGGAGATTGTAAATAATAATTGACTTTTTAAAAAAAATATAATAGAATTAAAATAGAAAAGAAGGAGAGAGATGTATGAATTTATTTAGTTTTGCTGCAGACATAGATATATGTAATGGTTTAGCACCAGTTTGGACAATATTTGGTTATATCATCATTGGTATTCAAATTGTAGTACCACTATTATTAATCATATCAGGTATGATTACAATGGCGCAAGCAGTAATGGGAAAGAAAGATGATGATATTAAAAAAGCACAAAAGTTATTAATTAATAAAGTAATAGCTGCTGTAATATGTTTCTTAGTTATTGCATTAACAAAAATGATAGTAAATCTTGTTTCAAAAGATAATAACTGGACAAGTTGTGCTAAATGTGTATTTGATGTTAATGAAGCAGGATGTGGAATATTCGGTGATGGTCCATCACCAGTAATTCCATCAGGATACATTAATATAAATTATTAATTATAATATTTTGAGTGAATATTTTTCACTCTTTTTTCTTGACTATTTTAGATAATTTGATATTATATAATCAAATGAAAGAAGGAATGAATTGATGAAGAAAGAAGAAATAATAGAATTAGTAAAATTTTTAATAATACCACAATCAACACTTTCAAATGAGGAGATAGAACAAAGAGCAACTTTTATATATGATACCTTTCACAAAGGTCATGTAAAAAAAGAAAAAGTAACAGGATTAATTGCACCGAATCCTGAGGTTGCTAAGGAAATAGGCAAACTACTTAAAATTGAGGATAAAAAGAAACTTTCTTATCGATTAGAAGCATTAAGAAGAGTATTGGAAGAAATCGAAGAGGAAGAAGAAAAAGAAAAAGAGGCAGCAAAGTTAACTAAAAATATTAAGTAAAAACATACTTAATATTTTTTAGTTTCTTGTAATTCTATATTGAACAAGTAACAATAATTTGGTAAAATTAATATAGTAAATTATAGTATTTGATTTATTAGAAAAAGAGGTTACTATGAAAAAAATAATTTTTGCAATATTTATAAGTTTAATTTGCTTTAAAAAAGATTTATTTGCATTAACATGTAAATATGATAATCCAATAAAAAATTCAAAAGACGAATATATCACAATTGAATATTTAGAAGATGTTACACAAAGCAAAAATGGAAAATATACATGCATAGATTCTTCAAAAAGTAGTGTAGATATTTATTTATATAATTCATCAAATGTGAATTTGGATCAAATGGTTAAAAATGAAGAGTATGGTACTATCTTACAAAAAGATGGAAAAAAATCTATTTGGTATTTTGAGGAAGATCAATTTTCACCTAGTGCATGTATAAGTATGTTATACAATTCTGATGATCCGAATAAAATGACATGTCCTTCTTTAGGATATGGTAGTGTTGTTACTAATAATCATGGTTCAGTTTTTTCTTTTAAAAACTATAATGAATGTAAAGGAATTGGTACTGGAACAGGAACTGGAAGCAATTGTAATTTAATTCCAGCAAAAGAAGACAATTCATCCGTAATTGTTGATGATGGTGGTGGAAAAACTAATGTTTCGGTTTTGTCTAGTTGCAATATAGATTTTGATATGACTGGGACAAAAGGAAGAGGAGATAATGTCCTAAAAGATAAAAGCATAATGATAGTTAAATTTTATTCCGATGGAAGTGTTAAATATACAATTGACGGAAGTGGAGAAAAAACTATTAATTTAAATAGTACTTATCCAATTAATGTTTACTCAGAAAAGCAAGCAACATATATTAAAGTAAGTAAAGATGAAATAAATGATTTATTGACTATAAATAAGGATGATCCATCAAAAAGCAAATGCGCAAAAACAACATATTCTTATTGGGATAAAGATGATAACTCAATTAAAATTACTACAGATGAAGATAATATACCAGATTACGTTGAAAAAAGTGATGTTGCGCAAGGAAGACAACATCAAACAGGTGGGTCAGCAGAATTGCAATTTCCTAACACACAAATTAGTACTAAAGAATCTACATGTACAGAATTATTGGGAGGTAAAAGTAGTCCATTAGTAAAATTTATTCAAAGTGCCTGGACAATTGTTAAAGTTGTAGCAATTGTTATAACAGTTTTATTTGGAGTATTTGATTTTTTAAAGGCAACAAGTAACGATAAAGATGTGTTGATGGAAAGTGTAAATAAGACTATTAAAAGATTAATAATAGTAATAATAGTATTAATGTTACCGACAATTATTGATATAATTGGAGAGTTATTATTAAATACTAAAGACATACTTTGTGGAATTAGGTAAGAAGGAGGAAAAATATGAATTTTTTTAAAATTGCATTAAGTTTTTCAGGTTTTTCTATTCCAATAGTTACTGAATTATTGATTTTAATTGACGCAGGAATTTATGCTATAGTTACTGCAACAATTAAAGGTTTTTATGATATACTAAGGGTTTCTTATACTGTATTTGGTGATTCAAGTACAGAAGGATTACAAATTGTATCAGCTTTAGTTCAAAGAGTAATGATGTTGAGTGGAATATACGCATTATTTAAAGTTGCTTTGATGTTAATAAACTACATTATTGACCCATCAAAGTTAAAAAGTGCTGAAAAGACGGGACTTGATATAGCAAAAAATATATTTATTGCAATTGTTCTTTTAGCAACTTCGAGATTTATTTTTCAGAAACTTGGTGAATTTCAAAAGTTAGTTTTTGAAAGTCAAGTAATAGAAAAAATTATATATGGAAGTGATGGTACTAGTTCAGAAAACACAATTAAGGATTCTGCTGAAAGATTGTCAAATAATATATGGCTACTATTTTTTACAGCAAAAGATGGCGTACAATCAAATGGAGAATGTTTTAGTAAATATAATCTAGTTGCACAAGGAAATGCAGGAATATTATCATTAATTGGTTGTCATTACAAATATTATGATTATTTACCAGTAGCTCCATTCATAGTTGGAATATTACTAATTTATTACTTCTTAATCTATTGTATAGAATTGGCATCGAGAATGCTAAAACTATTAATTTTAGAAATGATATCACCAATACCGATAATAATGTCCATAGATCCAACACAAAAAAATAAATTGGGTAACTTTATTAAAACATATATGCCAATTTATTTACAAATATTTTTGAGAGTAATAACCTTTTATGCCGCATTTGCAGTTTGTTCTCTAGTTTTAGATGCAGCCGGAACAATTGATGGTATTAATGAAGTTAATTGGTTTTTAAAAATATTAATAATTATAGGTGTCTTTCAAAGTATGAAAGAACTACCAAAACTTATTGAAGATGCACTTGGATTTAAAATATCAGGTGGTAATTCTGAAAAAACATTTGGTGGCTATGTAAGAGGTTTACTCGGTGCTGGTGCTGGAATTGTTGGTGGCGGAGTTGCTGGTGCTGTAAGCGGTGGATTAGGTGGTGCTGTAGCCGGTGCGGTTAGTGGTGGATTTAATGCTATGACTGGCGCCGCAGGAGCTAAAAATGCTGGAGCAGTAATAAAAAGTACTGTTGCAAGTATAGGCGGAGCAGGTGCTTTAGGAAATACTGTTAGTAGGGCTGGAGGCTTATTTCCATTCATTGGCGGAAGTGTATCAAATATGTTTGGTGGACAAAAAAGAGATGCAAAAACCTTGGGCACATTTGATAAACAAGTTAAAGATGCAGATACTGGAATTGAAAATATTAATCGTGCTGCGGAATTAAGAGAAAAATTAAATGGAACTGTAAGAGAACAATTTGCAAAAACTAATGGTAGTTTAGAAGAAAGACTAAACGGAGATAAAATGTTAAATAGATGGAAATTTAATCTAAGACATGCCGATAGTCCAGAAACAGAACAAATGTGGAATGAACAAATTAATAAGCGAACAGCTCAAATGACAAATCATTACAATAGTCAAGTAAATGAATACTTTGATGAACAAGTTAAACAAGCATCAAGCGGTGGCAATAACCTTGCAGAAGATACAAGAGTAATTAAGAGAGCACTAGATTCTTATAATGGATATACAAAAGATGCTGGTCTTGAAAATCGTGAAATAAAAGGACATACAGATATTGAAAGATTAAGAAATGCAGATTTAGTAGATATTGATAAATTCTCTGAACAATCTAGACAAGCAAAAGATCAAAAGAGAGAATTCGAAAATGATCCGAAGAGAGTTGCAAGAAGAGTAACGGCAGAATCAAAAGGGAAAAAACCTGGTGGACGATAGGAGGAAAGAATAAATGAATATGTATTTAATACCAGCCAATAGTAAAAGTGGTCAATTGATATTTAACTTTATGAGACCAGTTGACTTATTAGTATTTTTAGTAGGATTGGCACTTACAATTATATTGTTTTTAGTAATAGGTAATTCAGATTTATGGGCAACAGTTTTAAAATTAATACCAATATGTCTAGGTGGACTTTTAGTAGTCCCTGTAGCATATTACCATAACGTAATGGAATTTACTAAAGATATGTTAAAATTTCTATTTGTAAATAGAAGAATATATTATTGGAAAGGATGGTGTGTAAGAAATGAGTACGGAGAAGAGTAAAATTAATTCAAAAGATCAAAAATATGCAGAAAACTGGTTACCTATTAAATCAATATTAAATGGTTGTATTCAAACAGAAGATGGTTACCAAGTTACAGGTGTAAAAATTCAACCTAAAAACATATTTATCATGGATTATGATACACAAAGAAATGTTATATATAATTTAAGAAATTTATACAACTCATTAGATTATGAATTTTGGATTATGGTTTCAGGTCGTCCAGTAGATATACATGTATACTTAAGTGCTTTACAACTTATGTATAACAATGTAACTACTCCAGTTATGAAAAAACTTATAATGCAAGATATAAATAAAGCAAATATGTTTATGAGTAAAGAAGTTGGAGTGGTTGATACTGAATATTTCATAATATTCAAAGAAAGAAGACCAGAAATAATTCAAAAGAAAATTCAAAACTTAGTAAGTGGATTCGCAACATGTGGATTAACAGCCAAGCAAACAAGTAATGATGATTTGAGAGTTTTAATGGAAGGATTCTTAAATGATAATAATAGAACAGAATTTGGGACGGTGATTACTGAATGAACTTAAAAAGTCAATTAGCGCCTAAAGGGCTAGAATTTAGAGCTGGAGATATGGTTATAAGTGGAAAATATTGTTGTTTTCTAACTATAATTAGTTATCCTAAAATGATTAATGAAGGATATTTAGCAAATCTTACTCAATATTCTGGAATTAAAATTGTTATAAAACACATTCCTATCCAATTTTCAGTATTAACAAAAATGTTAAACAAAGAAATTGCTGATATGAAAGTTAAATATAAAGATGAACATGATAGAACAGCACAAGAAAGAATTAGACAAGACTATGAAAGTATTGAAACATTTATTAGTCAATTAACTGCAACACAAGCAAGAATCTTTGACTTTCAAATGCATGTAATGGTACTTGCTGATAGTCAAGAAGAACTTGAAAATAAAAAAGTACAAGTTAAAAACTACTTAGATGCAATGGGAATGAAAGGTACAGTATTAAGGTTTGAACAAGAAAAAATACTACAAAGTTGTTTACCAATTTTCCCACCAAATGATATAGAAGAAAGAATAGGTACACCAATACCAAGTGTAACTATGTCTGCAATGTATCCATTTGTATTTGATAGCATAAAAGACCCAGGATTATCTTGCTTATTAGGTGTGGATTTCTCAGGTGGTATAATT
>OLHG01001472.1_pt1 | contig 14435 bp, 10 predicted proteins | sample 1605971 | NCBI WGS metagenome assembly OLHG01 (sample SAMN03283289) | human gut metagenome | biome: human-associated habitat; material: feces | host: Homo sapiens | place: Peru | collected 2012 | reverse complement strand
GCGCATCATTAGACCTTAATAAAGCGCATCATTAAACCCTAACGAAGCGCTTTATTAGACCTTATAAATGCGCATCGTTAGATCTCATAAAAATACTTCCTTTGAGGAAATGCTTTCTCATCGGATAGTGTGTCAAGATTTATGACGCCCCCTCATCCTCTTCTCCATGAAAGATGTGATTAGAAAGACTAACAAATATTTACTAAAAAACATATAAAACAATCTAATTTTCGAGAAATTAAGAGGAGATTCGTATTATTTTCATTATATTTGCAACAAATTGAAATCAATGATGATTGTAATGACATTTGCAACAACAAAACATATATCAAATAAACTCCAAAGATGTAATGTTCCCCATTACATCCTTCATTGTAATCTTCGGAAATAATATCTATCTCATTTCAGATAACATATTATTAACGAATTAAAATTTTCATGGGTATAATTATTTTATATTTTTTAGGTGCTCTGTCACTATCCTTTTTATGCTCCGTTCTGGAAGCAGTGTTATTATCAACTCCAATGTCGTTTATCTCGATGAAGGAGAATCAAGGCAACAAGACTGCCTCTTTGATGAAACAGTACAAGAACAACGTAGATCGCCCTGTGGGTGCCATTCTTTCGCTCAATACCATTGCCCACACCATCGGTTCTGCCGGTGTAGGAGCTGAGTCTATCAAACTCTTTGGTGAAGAATACTTCGGTATCATTTCCGCTATTCTTACCCTGCTGATTCTGGTGCTTTCTGAAATCATCCCGAAAACCATTGGTGCATCCTATTGGCGCTCTTTGGCCATGTCATCTACCAAGATTATCAGGGTGCTCATTTTCATCACCTATCCATTGGTGCTGCTCTCAGAACTTATCACGAAGATATTTACTCCTAAGAACCACCAGGCCACCATGAGCCGCGAGGAAGTGTCAGCCATGGTGGATGTAGGAACCACAGAAGGCATCTTCCGTGAATCAGAAAGCAAGATCATCAAAAGCTGTATTCGCCTGGCTGGAGTAAAGGCCAAAGAGGTAATGACTCCATCCATTGTGGTAGAATCTGCCAACGTGAATCAAACCATCAAGGAGTTTTACGAACAGAAGGAATGGAAATTCTCACGCATCCCTGTATATGATCATAACAAAGACTACATCGTGGGCTATATCCTGAAAGACATGGTGCTCAAGGAGGTTTCAGACGACAAGTTCCAGACCAGATTATCAGAGTTGGTGCGCCCGATTCTTTCTTTCAATGAAGATGAATCTCTATATCAGATATGGGAAAAGATGCTGGAAAAGCGCGAACACATCTCTATTATTGTGGATGAATACGGTTGTCTCCGTGGCGTAGTTTCTATGGAAGACGTGATAGAAACAATGACTGGCGTAGAAATTGTAGATGAAGACGATGTGGCTGTGGATATGCAGGTTCTGGCCAAAGAAAAGTCACGATTGATGATGAAGAAAAAGGGCGCATAATAAAATCTGAATAGAAAGCAAAGCCACCTATTTCAAGATACCCGTTTCGCGCTCCTCATTGTTGATATTCCGCTGTATCTTACGGTATTCCTTTCCCCGATTGATATTCCAGGCAACACCGATACGGAACAAATTACCTCCCGAATTGTCATAACCACGAACCTGCTTACGGAGCAAAGCGTTGACGATTTCTGCAGAATAGGATTTCGGATGAGCCATAAACGGATTATGCATATAGAGCGTAAAATCGAAATCACCTATATGATAACTGGCTGAGGCTGCCAATGAAGGAGGATTATGCCCGATGTTCTCTCCCTCCATAAAATTCCAACCGTTATCAGCATACAGTATCACAGTCCATTTTCCCCAATATCCCTGTAATGTTCCACCATAATTATAAGCGGTATAACAATGACTGTACTCATCGCCCTTATTGAAAAAACGGTAAATACCTGCGTTCACAGATAATATAAGGTGGTCGGGGATAATGTCAAACCGGGTATCATTCGTAAGATACAACATATTACAATGGGGCTGATTCGCCTGGGTATAAAGAAACTGATCATCTTCCGTGCGGGTGTATTTCGCCAAATTACAATGACGATTGATGCGATAATTCAAGGTAAAATCAGTATTTATCCTTGGTTTACTGAAAGAGAATACCACCCAGTTCTCATATATACTGTTAGGCTTAAGCGAAGGATTACCCACAGTCCATTCCATACTGTTCTTTCGAATACGGGTATCCGAAATCATAGCTATCTGCGAAATATGCTGTGATAATTCACTTCCCAAGCGAATCTGAAACGAAGATGTCAAGGAATAAGCCAATGTGAGTTTCGGACGACAAAGCCAAAAACTAAATTCCTCATCTCCCTGTCGATAAGACTGATTACTCAACCCGAAGCCAGCCACATAAGTTAAACGGGATGTTCCTTCCTTGAATTGTCCCAAACTTCCCTTGATTTGTGCAAAACCATAAATACCCAATGAACGGATACCATTCTCGCTAACCACATCACCCAAATACTGATTATCCATATATTTCCAGTTCAAGTTGGTTCCTGCAGAAAAAGTAAAGGGTTTCAACCGGTTTTCATAGATAGCCTCGGCTATGAGCGAATAGGTCTTTCCATCTACCTGATATTGATAGGGTTCGCCCTCACCTTCATAATAGGCTCCTTTGGTGTGGATATAAGTACCCAAAACATCTGCCGACAAAGACTGATGCTTGCCCAACTGATGATAGAAATACAAATCGAGAGCAGGAGTAAAATCCCTACCCTTGCTGGTTCTGTAAACAGGATACGCAGGCTTTCCAGATTCAGAAAACCACATCTCATTCGATGTATAAGGCTGATTGCTGAAATCCGTGGTAAGCGTTGTCTGGAATACATATAATGCAGAATCAGCCAGATTATACTTCAACTGCAATGTATTACCATAATTTCGAGTTGCCACATTCATGATTTTTCGAGATATCTGATACTCAGAACCATCATGTAGAAGATACTGAGCATCCTCATTATATTCGGATGCCTTATTATCCACATAAGTCTGCTCATATAAAATATTCAATTGGCTCTTGCCCCTATTGACAGATGCATAGACATCGTTCGAACCGAGCTTGGTAGTTAGCGCATTAGTCAGGTTGAAGCCCAAACTGCCACCCGATGAAGCCCTGCGGGTATGAATATCTATCACGTATGCAATATTCTTTCCATATCTTACGCCAGGGCTATCGATATAATCTACACTCATAATAGAAGCTACATCCAGCATCTGCACGTCATGCATATTGGCGAGAATGCCATTGATACGAATCTGCACTTCTCCTTTATTATCGGTAGCAGAAATGGAACGGCCAGCCTCATCAACCCTGATATGAGGCAAAGCCAACTTTCCCAAAAGCGAAAAACCAGAAAAAGAACGCTGCTTCTGAATATCGCTTGGGAATATCAACTTGCCATCTTCCTTGTTGACCACCCGTGCTGCCTTCACTACAACCTCTTGCAAGGCTATAGAATCATTCGATACCTTCTGAATCTCCTGGGCACTTATTTCTGCACAAGAGATCAATGCCCACAGCATCACCATAGCTGTTAACAATTTACTTTTCTTCATTGTCATCATATACTTTTCTAAAACTTGTTTTCTGCTGCAAAGGTATCAAAAAGAGAAGACCGAAGCGAAAAATATGGCTGACATGAGTCTGACATTTATCAATTAACGAATATTATATCTAGTTTTATACCATCTTTCATAGAATTTCTGTACTTTTGCATTTGAATCTTTAAACAGTATATCATTTAAACAGAATAGATAATATGAAACTGAAAGCATATCATTCCATCCTCATCTTCGCCATCCTTGTGATGTCTGCGGCATTCTCCAGCGTGAGTAACTACCGCAAGGCACAGTATGCCATTGTACAAGATATGAACAAAGCTTTGGCTCTGACACTTCAGGAAAATAAATATCAATGGATTACGCCTGATACCATCCAGAGCTACCGCTCACATCTCAGCATCGACCTGCTGAAATCGACCAGTAATCTCTGCTATGTGATGGAAGACAGAAGAAGAGGAAGAAACAATTACCAGCTGGAAAATAGCGCCAACCAGCTCAGCAGCAAAGAAATGCTCCTCAACGAGCATTCCATCCAAAGTTATGCCAACTGTTCGATGGCAGATGTTTTGAGTATGAGCAACCAGCGGACACCTTTGACGCTTACCATCATGGCTATGATTTGGGCTATTGCATCGCTATACTATCATCGCAAAAAACAACCCTGGAATCATGAGGCTGATATGTTCGGCACCATGTGCTATTCTCAAGACGAGGATTCCTTCTACAATCAGGAAAACGGACAAGCCATCAAGTTTACTCCGATGCAGCACCAGCTGATGCAACTCTTCTTCAACAATACGCATCATCAACTCTCCAAACAGGAGATTTGTGATGCTCTTTGGCCCAAGAAACCGGATGCCAGTGAAACGCTCTATACCTTGATTCGCCGTATCAAACCGGTGATTGAGCAGAATAGCAACCTCATGATTGAGTCGGAAAGAGGCAAGTCTTACCGACTGATAATCAGATAAGTTCAGAAATGTCAGCCAAATGTCATACTTATTATTTGGCTGTTTCCCATCTTCTTCATACCTTTGCAGCTATAATACAAAAGTGGCAAAGATATGAAGAAGATTTTTTTGATAGCAGTTGTCTTGCTGATGATGATAAACTTCATCATCAACTATCATCATGAGGTTACGAAAGAGCAGCATACACCGATGGCGGATTTCAAGACCAAGGTAGAGATGGCGCCCATGAAGGAATACAATGATCCGGACTTCGGCTACGTTGTCAAGTATCCTTGCTTCTTCCAGCAGGAGGATACTTCGGTATCGGGATACCAGGGCTATGCCCGCTTCTCATTCACCAATCATGCCAACATCATCCTGGAGAGTTACGTTACCCCCAACTATAGCAACACCCTCCAGGCTTGTGCCGATTCTCTAGCCCAGAAGCTTCATTCGGAGCGGACGATGCAGGCATCGAATAAAGCATTCATCCTCTCCGGTCCTGTCTATGAAAACGGAGTAAGAGTAGATGGCTACAGTCATTACGATAAATTCATCAAGAGTGGCAGAATACTCTTCGTCTATTCCCTCACCTATCCCGACAGCTACAAGCCAGCCATGACCCGACTGTTCAAACTCATAGACGACTGGAGGGTATTGGGAGCATATTGATTTGCCTTGAAGATATTCTCATAAGCCTCTTGAGATTGTATAAAAAACAGCTTTCAAAGAAGATAAAAGCGCCTGATAATTTGCATATATCAAATATTAATTGTAAATTTGCGGTGGAAATATAAACATCGAAGATTATGGCAATATTCAGTCGCTTCTTTGGAAGGAAGAACAATCTCACCGTAAGCTCTGACATCAAGAAGAAAGATGCCAGAAGCAGGAACATTGCCTTCGTAGATACCGAAGTAGGACTGAAAGACCATAAAATACACGACATCGGAGCATTGCGTTATGACGGAGCCAACTTTCACCAAGCATCGCAGACGGCACTGAACAAGTTCCTGCAAGAAGGAAAGGTTAACTATATCTGCGGTCATAACCTCATTCATCACGATGCCCGCTATCTCCAACTCAACGGCATACTGATAGATACCCTCTATCTCTCCCCACTCCTCTTCCCCAAGCGCCCTTACCATCATCTGGTAAAGGACGACAAACTGATGAGCGAGCAGATGAATAATCCAGTCAATGACTGCGAGAAAGCCAAGGAACTGCTGATGGATGAAATCGCTGCATGGAATCAATTATCAGAAAGAAAGAGGAAAATCTTCACCTTGCTGCTCCAGAATGAAGAGGAATTCAGAGGATTTCTGATGTATGTGGGAGCCATCGAAAAGGATGATGCAATGATAGGTGTTTCGGAATTCATTCTTTCTGAATACAAGAATCATATTTGCGCCCATGCCGATATTCCGGCTCTTGCAGCCCAGTCTCCTTGCGGCTTGGCATACGCCTTGGCCCTCATAGGCACAGACGATTATCAATCTGTAACCCCAGGTTGGGTACTCTGCCATTATCCCGAAGTAGAACATATCATCTATATGCTCTGCCATACCCAATGCACTGATGGCTGCGAGTATTGCAACCGCATGCTCGACATTCATCACAACCTGAAACAGCTCTTCGGCTATGATGCCTTCCGTACCTATGACGGAGAACCGCTGCAGGAACAGGCATCGCAAGCAGCAGTGGACGGCAAGTCATTATTGGCGATATTTCCTACGGGTGGCGGCAAGTCGCTCACCTTCCAGTTGCCAGCCCTGATGGATGGCAGAACCATACATGGACTCACCGTGGTTATCTCGCCTCTGCAATCATTGATGAAAGACCAGGTAGATAACCTCGCTGACCGCGGTTTCACCGATGCCGTAACCATCAACGGTCTCCTCGACCCAATCTCCCGCTCCCTAGCCATCGAACGAGTGCAGAGCGGAGATGCCACCTTATTATATATAGCACCAGAGATGTTGCGCTCCAAAACCATCGAGCGCATCCTGATGGCACGGCATGTAGTGAGATTCGTCATTGATGAAGCTCACTGCTTCTCTGCATGGGGACAAGACTTCCGTGTGGATTACCTATACATCGGCAAGTTTATCAAGGAATATCAGGAACGTAAGTTTGGCAAGGACGCCATGGCCCGCAATCATGGTCAAACACTGATACCCGTATCTTGCTTCACCGCCACTGCAAAACAGAAGGTGGTACAGGACATCTGCGACTATTTCAAGCATTGGCTGGGCACCGACCTCCAGCTCTTCGCCTCATCAGCCTCACGTACCAACCTGCACTATTCCGTTATCCACGTAGATAGTGACGGCAACAAATACAATCTACTGCGCTCGCTGGTAGAGCAGGCAGATTGCCCTACCATCATCTACGTATCCCGCACCAAACGAACCCGGGAACTCGCCCAAAAACTGACACGTGACGGCATATCCGCCCTGCCCTATAATGGCAAGATGGATGCCGATGAGAAGATACACAATCAGGATGCCTTCATGAGCGATAAGGTAAGAATCATCGTTGCCACCTCCGCCTTCGGTATGGGAGTAGATAAGAGCGATGTGGGGCTGGTTATCCACTACGACATCTCCGACTCTCTGGAGAACTATGTACAGGAGGCAGGACGTGCAGGAAGAGATCCACACCTCAATGCCAAATGCTATGTACTCTATAGCGACGAGGACTTGGATAAGCACTTCATCCTGCTCAACCAAACCAAACTGAGCATCAGCGAGATACAACAGGTATGGAAAGCCGTTAAGGATTTTACCAAGCAGCGTCCACACGTAAGTTGTTCGGCACTGGAGATAGCCCGTCAAGCCGGTTGGGATGACTCGGTATCCGACATAGAAACCCGTGTCCGCACCGCCCTTTCTGCTCTAGAACAGAGCGGATACATAGAGCGTGGCAACAACATTCCGCACGTCTATGCCACTGGTATCACTGTCAAGAACATGGACGAGGCAAGACTGCGCCTCACCGAATCACCCCTGTTCTCGGAAGATGAGATGCAGAATGCCATCCGCATCATCAAGTCGCTTATCACCCAGAAGCATATAGCCAAGGCACAGGATAGCGAGGCAGAATCCCGCATCGATTACCTCGCCGACATCTTAGGGCTCAGCAAGCGAGACGTCATCTCCTCCGTTGACCGAATGCGACAGGAAGGCATCCTTGCCGATACCCGTGATATCTCAGCCTATCTGCAAGACATCAGCGACAAGCAACGCAAGCCTCAGCAGATGCTGGAGAACTTCGCCAAACTGGAAAGATACATCCTGGAACATATCCCGGATGAATCGCTGCACATCACATACAAGCAACTCAATGACAATGCCGTACACGACGGCATCAACACTTCAACCGAAAAGAAAATCCGCACACTGCTATACTTCCTGGCAGTGAAGGGATATGCGCACAAGAAGGAAGACGGCGTCCGCAATCTCATCGTAACAAGAGACAAGGATATAGAGACCATCATCAAGCGATTCGAAAGACGAATTGAGGTTTGCCGATTCATCATCGAAAGACTATACAGCCTGGCTGAAGAAAACAGTAAAATTGTAACAGAAGAGAGCAGCAATAGCGCTTCTGAAAAAAAGAATCCTTCTGAAGAAAAAGGTTTAGGAAAAGCCTCTGGCGCAACAGACAATAGAAAAGAGAAGCCTCTTCAATTCTCGGTAGTCGAACTTCTGAACGATCTGAAATCCAGCAACCAGTCACTCTTCTCCGACTTCTCTTCCCTGCAGTTGGAAGACGTGGAGGAAGCCTTGCTCTACCTCTCCAAGATAGGAGCCATGAAGTTGGAGGGTGGATTCCTGGTACTCTACAATGCGATGGCGATTAAGCGCACCAAGGAACTTCGCCTCCGCTATAAGCAGGAAGATTATCGAATGCTCAATGAATTCTACAAGCAGAAGATTCAGCAGATTCACATCGTGGGCGAATATGCCAACCTGATGGTAAGGGATTACGATGCCGCCCTGCAATATGTGCAGGATTACTTCCAGATGGACTACCATCGCTTCATCTCAAAGTATTTCAAGGGCAACCGGGAGACTGAGATAGAGCGCAACGTAACACCTTCGAAGTATAAGCAACTCTTCGGAATGCTCTCTAAGCGACAGAAGGAAATTATCGACGACCATGAGTCTCGCTGCATCGTAGTCGCTGCCGGTCCTGGCAGCGGCAAGACACGTGTGCTCGTACATAAGCTTGCCTCTCTCCTTCTGCTGGAAGATGTAAAGCACGAACAACTCCTGATGCTCACTTTCTCGCGGGCAGCCGCTACCGAGTTCAAGCAGCGACTGATGCAACTCATCGGCAATGCCGCCCATTTCGTAGAAATCAAGACCTTCCATTCCTACTGCTTCGACCTGCTGGGCAGGGTTGGCAATCTGGATGAGGCTGGAGATGTGGTTAAGCAAGCCGCCGAAATGATCAACAATGGAGAAGTGGAGCCCAATCGCATCAGCAAGACCGTGCTCGTGATCGACGAGGCGCAAGACATGAGCAAGGATGACTACGCCCTTGTCTCTGCTCTGATGAAAGCCAACGAAGAGATGAGGGTGATTGCCGTAGGCGATGATGACCAGAACATCTATGAGTTTAGAGGTTCCAACTCGCGGTATCTCTATGAACTGACCCAGACAGAACACAGCCGTTTCATCGAGATGACAGAGAATTACCGCAGTCTTCGCCGTATCGTGGATGCAGCCAACGACTTTGCCCGCAACATCCGTCAGCGAATCAAATCTACCCCTATCATCTCCATGAGTCAAGAAGATGGAGAGGTAAGAATCGTGAAGCATCCATACGAGATTCAGGAGAAAAAGGTTTATATGTATCAGCCTATCCTAGAAGATGTTACGCGATTACTAGGAAGTAACGCTTCAAAAGAAGCCGATGCATTTTCCCACAAGAAGAACGAAACCATCAGCATCCTCACGCAGACCAATGAGGAGGCTGTCATCATGCTGGCTCTTCTTCACAGTCATGGCATCAAGGCCAAGCTGGTGCAATCAATGGACGGCTTGCGCTTCTGGAATCTGGCAGAGGTAAGATACTTCTTGAAGAAGATAGACCAAGGCATCAAGGAAACGAAATCCCCTATCATCCCTGATGATATTTGGGAAACAACCAAGCAGCAGGCATTCCAAAAGTATGCCACCAGCCAGGCATTGCCATATCTGCGCCGCAGCCTTCAGATATTTGAGCAGACCAATCGTGCCAAGTACTACAGCGACCTGAGGGAGTTCGTGTTCGAATCATCAGTAGAAGATTTCTGTGACATCTCGAAATCAGACATTGTGGTCAGCACCATCCACAAGGCAAAAGGCCATGAGTTCGACCATGTGCTGATGCTCATTACCCATCCCGAACATCCTACAGACGACATACTGCGCCGATACTATGTAGGCATGACCCGTGCCAAGCGTACGCTTGCCATCCACACCAACGGCAATCTCTTCGACAGTCTGAAAAGTGCCCAGCATCTCTATGATGCCCAAGCCTATGATGAGCCCGACGAAATAGTACTCCAGCTATCACACAAGGATGTAAACCTGGGCTTCTCCAAGCCTCACAAGGACGCTATCCTTTGCCTGAGAAGTGGTATGCCGTTAACCTACCACGACCATTGCCTCAGTCTCCCATCAACAGGCAGAGACATAGCCCAGGTCTCTATCAAGATGAAGGAGAAACTAGGCAAATGGGAGTTGAAAGGCTACAAGGTAACCGCTGCCCGAATCCGCTTCATCGTGGCATGGAAGTCAAAGGATGCACCGAGGGATGAGAAGGAATCCGCCATCGTGCTCGCAGATTTGGTAATGAAAAAATAAGATAAGCTCCTGGAACCTTATCTACAAGCACAACCTATTTATCGGACGAAGCTATTGACACAATGGAGATTAGAAATCTCACCAAACGCATATTTTAAGATATTAGACCGAATTTTATGTTAAAAATTTGGTGATTAGAAAGAAAACTCGTATTTTTGCAACACATATATTAATATTGATAGATATGGAGAAGAAACAAATCATAGAAGCAATGCACAATAGATTGCATGAGATTGATCCTCATGCAAAAGCTATCTTGTTTGGTTCCCGCGCTAGAGGTACAGAACATGAAGGAAGTGATTGGGATGTATTGATTCTTCTAGACAAACCAAAAGTTACGCTTCAAGATTACGATAAGTATTCTTATCCACTAAGAGAATTAGGCTGGGATATTGATGAAATCATCAACCCTATACTTTTCTCCCAAAAAGAATGGGAGGAGAACCATTATACCTTATTCAATCATAATATAACAAGGGAAGGAATTACCATATGATAAAGGGACAACTTTCTGACACTGACAGAATAGAGATTGTAAAGTACAGAATAGAAAAAGCCTACCGTACTTACCAAGAAGCTGTCGGTTCTATAGAAAATGGTTATGTCGAAACTGCAGCCAATCGTTTATACTATGCTGCTTACTATGCTGTTTCTGCTTTACTCATTTCTTATAAGTATGAAGCTAGTACTCATAATGGCGTAATCCAAATGTTTGGAAAAGTCTTTTTGAAAAACAACCTCATTGACAAAAAGTATGGCAAGACTTTCAATCAGCTTTTCTCCTTACGATTAACTGGCGACTATGAAGACCGTCATATTCTTGATATGGAAACAGAGGTGCTTCCATTGGTTGAGCCAGCTAAGGAATTAATAGATTTAGTGTCAGAAATGGCTAAAAAGCAATTAAAAGAATTACCCTTATAGAAACATCCTTCAGTAATTTCATTGAACATTCAAAGTATCAAAGAGTTTTGCTGAAGGATGTTTTCAATAACAAACTATTTATTTTGTCTCATTATCCAATGTCCCCAACAATCAGCAATCAACTTGGCCAATGTTTTTATGAATAACGTAAAGAACAATGAACAAATTGCAGTCAGCAAATAGACCCGAACTGACTGAATTCCTGATGTTTCAACAAATTGACAATAAGTCTTCAAGCCTTTAAAAGAAATTTGTGTAACGTTAAAGTTTAATAATGGCAAAATAGGAATGAGGAAGATATCATATAGTATTTCCTCATTTCTATTCCTTTATTTATCATTGTTTGTCTGAATGAACTCAGAAATCATATCTTTTATCGTTCTCTCTGCTCTATCTATTCCAACCAACTCTATCAACCTATTATAATCTTCTATTTCATTGTCTGTAAACGTGACTATTATCTGCCTCTCTTTTCGTCCAGCAATGTGAGTATACTCTTCTGGATATGCCCAAAAACAACTTTTACAAAAGTTCACGTCATGCAAATTCCAATTTGAGCAATGCTCACAAGTCCATGATTTTGCCCGATTAGCTGAAGGACTTAACAACATATAGCAATCTATATCATTCCCTTCATTTTCGCCGCCAATTTCATAAGGTATTCTATGATCCACCTGAAGCAAACCTTCCGGCATTGGCTGTAAATAAACGAAACAAATAGCCCCATATTTTTCTACCAACGCCTTCTTCAAAGCCTTCGAAAGAGCTGTTCTACCAGCTTTTTTAGACACTTTATCATCTAAAAAAACTGGTTTACCAAATTTATATGCCGCTATATTTCGTCCATCCGAACTTTTTACTTTGTATGTCAATAGATTCACCCCTCTCTCACGAACATCTCTTGCGGCACGTGGAGGATGCTCATAGCCATACTTTTCTTTTAAATCCTCTGTTGTTATAAAGCCATATTTCAGGATATGCTGAATTACTATTGAAGGACGTTTATCTGTTATTGCATTTAATTTATCCAGAACTGATTTTGAAAGTTTCATACTACTTCATTAAACAAAAGTTGTTGCTCACTAACTACATAATTTTTCTCGTGTAGATTGCGACTCAAATACAAAGCCTCATAAGTCGTCTCTTTTCGTCCAAGTAAAATTGCTTGACTTGACAAACCTGCATTCAATAAAACTTTTCGTAAGCCCAATGTTTCTGGTAAATCTTCGCCATATTGCTTATCACCGCATAAGCCATCATAGCTAATCGCAAAATCTACACCACGAGCATTTAAATCAGCAATAGCCTCGACAAATTCCGAAAAATTAATACCCGAAAAATAACGATTATCACGAGAATTACATACACCTTGATAAGGCGGATCCATATAAACCAAATCTCCAGGCACAGCTTGCTCTAACACTTTTCGATAATCCATTGATGTAAATTCAGCCTTACCCTTCAACATTGCAGAAATCTGATAAATATTTTTCGCTAATGTCAAAGGAGAAGTTCCTTTCCTTCTTTTATCAGGGGATTGATTAAACATCCCTGCGCTGCTATATCTCACAGAACCTTTCACGCATCTGGCCAATAAATATAGCATATTAGCAGCCGTTTTATTTCCTTGATTAAACTCTTCTCTAACTTTATAAAAATGTGCAACACTACCTTCATTAAACGACAATTGCTCTTTCCATACTTTTTCATATTCTGCGATTAGTATATCTGGAGTTTCAACTGCCTCTCTCAATATTTCTACCAGAGGTGTATTCAAATCATTTAAATAATATTTCTGTGCTCTATGTTGCTGAGCAACAGCCATTGTTATAGCAGCCATACCCGAAAATGGTTCTATAAGCCGCGCAAAGCGATGAGGAAAATACTCAAGAATCTTAGGAGCTAAAATTCGTTTTGAGCCTTGATATTGTACTATGTGAGGAACCGTTTTTGCCATAATGTTCAAATATTACTTTATAAAAAGAAATGGCATTTGCCAAATCCAAGGGCAAAGGTACAATAAAATATTGAAATAACCATACTTTTCATGTTAAAAGTTACGCTATATCATACATTTTCCATCGCTACTAACGCTCACACGGCATCGCTACTACCGATTAACCTCCACTGATAATACCAACAAAGACCAGACACCATTACCAAAAAGGCCGCCCAACACCTGATTGGCGTGTGCACAACACGTGATGTGCGTGTGCATATCAGCTGTTATGCGAGCGCCCAACAGCTGTTGGGCGGTCAACGAATCAATATATCTCAAAGACATAACCTTATCTCTACGACAACTTCTATAGTATCTTTCAAGGACTTCCATTGCATGTTTCAACCGCTTCCAACGTATCTTTCAACTGCTATTGATATATCTTTCACCTTCTATCATTATATTTCCGCCCAACTATCATTATATTTCCGCCCAAACATTCGTTATTATCAGAAGAAATGCTTACCTTTGTGGCTGCATACAATCTTAACAAAATAAAAACAAGACAATTATGGCTATAAAATATGAAATACATTACCTGCCCAATGCAGGAGGTGAAGGGGAGACCCGCAGATTCGCCCATATCTTTGAGCAACCTGCGATGACAGACAAGCAGATGATAGAACGAATAGCCCAACATAGCTGTTTGGGAAAGGGAGAAGTGGCTACTGTCTTCATGCAACTGCGTGACATTATCGAAGAAGACCTGCAGGATGGAAAGCGTATCAACATCCCGGAAATCGGATACCTCTCACTCTCGGTAAATCTGGATATGGATGAACTGAAGCCTGACAGCAAGGTGAGAGCCGACTACGTTAGCGTAAGGGGCATCAAGTTTCGCCCCAATGAAGACCTGCTGAAACAGGTGAAGTATCATACTCATTTCGAGAAATCGCAATATACTTCCCGCTCCTACCCTTTCTCTGAAGATACCTTGAAGGAGAAAATAAGAGAGTATATGAAAAGCCATCGCTCCATCAACCGCAGAACCCTGGAAATGGAATTTCATATCCGCAAACAGACTGCACTCAACTGGTTGAAGCAACTGGAAAAATCCGGTTTCCTGATTAAAGAAGGTTCACGCAATGCGCCGGTTTATTT
>OLHG01001471.1_pt1 | contig 14435 bp, 12 predicted proteins | sample 1605971 | NCBI WGS metagenome assembly OLHG01 (sample SAMN03283289) | human gut metagenome | biome: human-associated habitat; material: feces | host: Homo sapiens | place: Peru | collected 2012 | reverse complement strand
AAGAAATATTTGATGATTCTAAAGGTACATATGGATATCGTAGGATTGTTGAAGGTCTACTCCAAAAATATGGTGTAATTATGAATGGAAAGAAGGTTTTAAGAATAATGAAAAAATATAATTTAATAGCTGAATATATAAGGAAATCAAAGAAAAAATATAAAAATGAAAGAATAGAAAGTAATGTTAAACCAAATTTATTAAATAGAAATTTTACTACTGATGCAACAAATAAGGTATGGGACACAGATGTAACTTATCTTATATTTAAAGGCTCAAGAGCTTATCTATCAACAATAATTGATTTATACGACAGACATGTAGTTGCTTATAAAATATCAAAACATAATGATAATAAGCTTGTCATGGATACTTTAAATGAAGCTTTAGACAAAGAAAAAGATGTACATGGACTAATCATTCACAGTGATCAAGGTTTTCAATATACATCTTATGAGTACAAAGCAATTTGCGAATCAAACGGAGTACAAATTTCTATGTCAAGAAAAGGAACTCCAATAGACGATTCACCAATAGAAAGCTGGCATGCTCTTCTAAAAAAGGAAACTTTGTACAACAATAATATTACATCTTTACAAGAATATATTCAACTTGTAGAAGAGTGGATATTATTTTACAACACTACTAGACTAAAGTCAAAAATCAAGAAAAAGAGAAAAACTTACACAAAAAGAGAAAAATAGTTTTTCTCTTTTTAATATACTGCTTTTTTTATGATGTCTCCCAAATGGGGTTCACATCAATTTACTTATACTTTTTAATTTCCTCAAGATCACTTTCAGTGATACCTAAGTACTTCATAATATCTAATTCATTCATCCCTGCTTTTAGTAGATTTAAAATTATTTCTTTTTTGCCTTTGTCTATACCAATAGCCATTCCTTCGGTTTTGCCAATTTCTATACCGGCAGTTTTACCTTCTTCAAAACCAACTTCTTTGGCTACTTGCACATTAAATTTATCTCTATCATAATAAAATATTGCATCAAAATTTTCTACCATATATTCCATCCTCCTTAATATTAATTGACCTAGTTTATTATTTTTATATAACTCATAATATTTATCATTATTTTCACTTGTAAATACATAAAATATCTTTCTTGGGTCATCACCCGGTAAACTAGCAATTTCATTATATGTCATATTATAACTATTTTCAAGATTAAAATCGACTATAAAAAAAAGTTCATTTCTTACTTCATTAGTTATACTATCAATTAATTCAGTTATATTTATAAAATTTTTTGTTTTAAACGGACTTTTATTATTTATATTAATTTGCAATACTTTTTTAACTTTATCCGCATCACCAGGTTTTACCTGTCTTAAAAGTAAAGCACATAGATATGATAAATTTTTTAAATTAACACTTACTGAAGTTTGACTATTACCTTCGATATTTATTAAATAATTATCTGATTCATAAAGTAAATCTGATTCTCTATTTTTAATATTTATATTATCATTTACATTGTTATCAAGTAAATGAATACTATTGTCTATTGGTAGATCAAGTAATTCTAAGGTATAATTATATACATAGTTAAGTAGTTGTGGTGTTTCAAGAAATATTTTTTTAAAAGCTAAATCACGTAAAAATCCTGATTTAGAATATAATTTATTAAACATATTCTCCTTTCTAAGGTGTGTGATTTTAAAGTCATTTTATTACATATAAAGAACTTATTTTTTCCGAGCAAATTAAATATATCAAAAATAATTACTATTGTCTATGTTTTTTGAAACATTTAATAAACTTTTATCATATAATTAAATAGGTGAAAAAATATGTTTTCAAGTGTAATATCTTCGGGAATAACTTTAGCTAAAGTATTATCTGGGCTTTCTAAAACAATCAATATTGCTAAAGAAGTGATTCCCCTTTATGAAAGTGTAAAACCAATGATTGGAAGTGCTAAAAACTTACCAAAAATATTAAATTCTCTAAACCGAGGTTCTACAGCAAGTGAAAGTGCTAAAAAGGTAAATTCTTCCACAATAAAAACTACTATAGAAAGTAGTCTTATTAATAACCCCACATTTTTTAAATAATTTTTAAAAAAAGATAGATAATATTTTTAAGTGTTTTAAAGTTTTTACTCTTTTTAAAAATATAAGTTTCTTTATGAAGTAAATATTTAAAGTATTTTTTATCGTTACTTTTACCATACATTTTTTGATAATAAGAAAGTTTTTCTTTACCTTTTTCATATGAAATAATGTCATAATATTTTCCGTTTTCATAAACTATTATTTCTTTATTAATTTTATATTCAATACTATTTAAATAGTTTCTTAAAGTATATAAATCATTATTTGAACTTATGATAATATTTTCTGGTAAATATCCACTTTTTAAAATATCAATTATAGTGTATGTTCCCATACCGCATATTGTTAAAGTATCATATTTATCAGAAATATTTTTAAGACCGTCTGATAAAACTAACTTTACATTAGTAATATGATACTTTTTTAAATTGGTCCTTCCATAAGAAAGAGCATTATTTGAGACATCACTTGCAATTATACTTTGACATTTTCCAGACTTAGATAAAATAATTGGCAAATATGCGTGGTCTGTTCCGACATCTAAAACATTAGAATTTTCTTTTACAAGTGATGCTACCGCCTCAAGGCGAAGACTTTTCATTATTCCTCCATAAAGTCTCTTAATTTTTTAGCTCTTGAAGGATGACGTAATTTACGAAGGGCTTTTGCCTCAATTTGACGAATTCTTTCTCTTGTTACATTAAACTTTTTACCAACTTCCTCAAGGGTATGACAAGTACCATCTTTAAGACCAAAACGAAGACGTAATACTTCTTGTTCTCTAGGTTGAAGGCTTTGAAGTACATCATCAATTTCCTCTTTTAAAATTTCATTTTCGGTATATTCCTCTGGAGAAAGTGAACTTTCATCCTTGATAAAATCTCCTAAATGAGAATCATCTTCCTCACCGATTGGTGTTTCAAGTGAAACCGGATCTTGACTAATTTTAATTACTTCACGAACTTTATCAATGTTAACATTCATTTTTTTAGCGATTTCTTCTTCGGAAGGCTCTCTATTAAGTTCAAGTGTTAATTGTCTTTGAACTCTTACCATTTTATTAATTGTTTCAACCATATGTACTGGTACACGTATTGTTCTGGCTTGGTCAGCAAGTGCTCTTGTTATTGCTTGTCTAATCCACCAAGTTGCATAAGTAGAAAATTTATAACCCCTGTTAGAGTCAAATTTATCTACTGCTTTCATAAGACCAATGTTACCTTCTTGAATAAGGTCAAGGAAAAGAAGACCTCTTCCTACATATCTTTTGGCAATTGATACAACAAGACGAAGGTTACTTTCCGCAAGTATTCTTTTAGCATCTTCATCATTATTATTTATTCTTTCTGATAAAGCAAGTTCTTCATCAGGTGTAAGAAGTGGAATTCTACCTATTTCTTTTAAATACATTCTTACTGGATCATTAATATTTACATCCTTAGTAATTTCTTCGTCATTTAAAATTAGATTTTCTTCATCTTTTACTTCTTCGAGTACTTTTTCTACATTTCCTCCATTTGAGGATACATCATCGCCTGAAATAACTGTTATATTATGTTCAAGTAATTTGTTATAAAGTTCATCTAATAAATCATTATCAATTTCTAACCCTTTTAATTTTTCTGCAAGCATTTCATATGTAATATAACCTTTAGCTTCCCCCTCTTTAATTAATTCTTCTTCCCTTTCTTTAAATGTTTTAATTTCTTTCATATTTACTACATCCTTTCCTCATACTCTATTTTTCTTCTTTTTTCAAGCCACTTTTGGGCATCATTTATTTTCATATTTGCGTCCATTTCATTTTGTGCATTATATTTTTTTTGTTTTAAATCCATTTTATCTATTTCATTATTTGCTCTATCAAGTGCTTCCAGAAACCATTTTTCTGATATTTCTTTATCATTATTAGATAAAACATCACTTACAAAAGCATAAACATCTTCATATTTTACCACATAATCTAAAAATCCTGCAATATCAATTTGTTTATATTTATCAATATATTCCTTTATATAAGCAACAGTCATTCTTTCAACTCTATTTTTTAAATAACCAAGTCGATTAGCAAAGATAAAATAATATTCCTTATTTTGAAGCATTCCATAAATTATATTGGAAACAGCAAGGTCATAACCACTTTTTTTCTTTTGTTTAATAACAGGCTCTTGCATCTTAGGTTTTTCATTAAATGTAATATCCTTTTTTAAAATATTTACATCTATATGGTATGTTTCACTTAAACGATTTATTATAATACTTTTTTCAATATCACTAAGACTTTTTATTGAATCAAGTACACTTTTTACATACTTTTGAATATCTTCGACCGAAGATAAATCATAGTTATCTTTTAAAGCCTCAATTTTAAAATCAATAAATTTTCTTGCATTACTAATATTTTCTTTTAAAGCCTCAATTCCATTTTTTCTTACATATTCATCAGGATCTTTTGCCCCAGAAAGTCTTACTACTCTAACATCAATACCAGCATTATATAAATGGTCTCCAACTTTTAAAGTAGCTGTTTTACCAGCGTTATCATTATCAAGCATTAATATCAGTTTAAGTCTTTGTTTTTTTAAAAAGTCTATTTGATAACTTGTAAGTACAACACCCATTAAAGCACATACATTTTTAATTCCATATGTACTCATAGTTATTGCATCCATATTACCTTCGACAATAACAATTTCCTTCAACTTATTGATTTCATTTTTAGCATTAAAATAGTTAAATAAAACTTCACTTTTTTTATAAATTTCATTTTCTTTAGAGTTTACATATTTATTTTCTTCATCTTTTAAATAACATCTTCCTGTATAACCGCATAATTTACCAGATTGATTAAATATTGGAATCATTATACGATCATTAAACACATCATAATATTCTGTTCCACCCTTATTTAAAAGGCCTATTTTATAAGCAAGTTCTAAATCAACATTTTTACTTTCAAAAAACTTTTTTAAACTATTATTACTTATTGAAAGTCCAAGTTTAAACTCATTAATAATTTGCTCAGTGATACCTCTTTTAAAAAGGTATTCTTTGGCTTTAATGCCCTCACTCGAAGCTAAATTATTTTGAAAAAACTTTAATGATAAATCCATAACTTCATACTCTTTACTAAATTTATCATTTGAAGTAGAACTTTTAATATCATAATTAAAGTTTTGATGAGATTTTTCAGCAACTATTTTAACTGCTTCGATAAAACTTACATTTTCATATTTTTGAACAAATGTAAATACATTACCCGTAGCTCCACATCCACCAAAACAAGTAAAAATTTGTTTAGCTTGAGAAACAATCATATTAGGATTGTGATCATCGTGAAATGGACATAAGCATACATAGTTATCTTTACCTTTTTTCTCGAGTTTAATTCCATAACTTTCAATGACATCAACGATGTTTGCATTTTCTCTTATAGCATTAATTTCTTCTTCATTAATATACTTCATATTTTATCCCCTACATATATATATTATTACCGGTACCCCCTCGATTTCCTCCTTTTTTTGTTAAATTTCTTCAAAAAAATGCAAAAAAACTCAAAAAAGTTAAATTTTTGAGCTTTTTATAACAATTTGTTTACTAAAATTATATAAATCACAAGTTACTAAATATAAGTAATTTTTATTATATTGAACCTTGTAAAATTCATTTTTATTAATATATTCTATTTCAAAAACTTTATAAGTATAAGTTTTACCTAAATATTTTAAATATATAAAATCACCTTTTTTTAAATCAAATAAATCATTAAAATAGGCATTAAAATTATAACCTGAATGACCAAGTATAATAACCGTACTATTTTCTTCATTAGGCATAACCGAACTTTTTTCAAGTTCTAAATTGTCTTTTAAAGTAGAATTATTATCAAAAGTTTTTGAAAAATTAATGCAAGGTATAATTAATGATATATCCTCACTTAAAGTGAAACTGTCAAGTAAAGTATTTTGAATAGTAAATGTTTTAGAATTTACTGTATTTACCAAAAGTAATAAAATAAAAATTATTATTTTTTTAATCTTTTGATGCAAAATACCACCGCTGTTAAAAAGATAAATACTATAGCTACGATATAAAACTTATTAATAGATAAAGTATCTTTGAATATTAAATAGTCTTCATTAGTATTTTTTTCACCATTAACTTGTGTAATACTATTTTGTTCATTATCAATATTATCATCATTATTATTTAAATTATCATTAATATTTTGATTATTATCATTATTATCATTATTTTCGCTATTATTGTTATTATCATTATTAATAACATTATCTTCATTATCTTTATTTTTAAGTATTAATTTTAATTTGATCATTGAATCACTATTTAAATCAATATCTTGATTTATTTTTTCATATTCATCAGTTTCTTCGAATAAAATATTATATTTTCCCTTAAGTAAGCCTTTAGCATTAATAATACCATTTACATTTGTACAATATGATAAGTATTCTTTTTCATTTTGTAAAATTATGCATTTATCAGTTAAAGCCTTATTATTTTCATCAAGTATTAATATATTTAAATTTACACTATCAATTATAATATTCACTATATATTCTTTATCATTAAAATTACTGTAGGAAAATACTTCATTTTGTCCATCAGATATAATTCTTTCTGAAATAAAAGGTTTATTTTCAAGAGGTTTTTTCTTAAATACTAACTGATATTTTCCTTTTGGACCACTTACAAATAGTTTATTATCATAAATTTTAACATTTAATTCATCAGGTTTAGATACTAAATAAAATCTATCTAAATAATTAAATTCAAAAGTATATTCTTTATTTTCAAGTAAATAATTATCTCTATTAAAAAAGTCTGGCCCACTTACAATATTTGTAATCATATCTTTTACTTTATAATATTCCTCCTCGAGAAATTCAAAAGGTTTACCTCGATTTGTACAAAATCTTATTTCCATTTCTGGGTATAAATAATCCCAAATTAGTCTTTGTGTTAAAATGTGATAATTACTATGACTTATTCCAGGAATATTTTTAAACTCTAAAAAAGAATAAAAATAATCTTTTAAATCTTTAGGTAAGTCATAATTTGTATATTTTGCATATTCATATGTTTTTAAATTTGTATTAAAACTTTCCATTGGTTTTAAAATATATGATTCTTTTCCATCAAGATCAATCGAAGGTATCTCTAGAAAAATCTTTCCATCTTTTGAACAAAGTGATTTATTTGTTCCACTTATTGTATAACTTATATTTTCAAGTGCATATATATTTGTAGTAAAGGCAAAAATTGTTATTAAAATTATTATTATTTTTTTCATATGTTTCCTTTCTAAGGTGTGTGATTTTAAATTTTTTTGCAAAAAAAATGCTCACAAAAAAATTTATTTTTTTCGAGCAAATTAAATATATCATATTTATAATATTTTGTCTATATAAAATTTTAAATTTATTTTTTTATACCTTTAGTGCCATTAAAATTTTGTAATACATTTGTTTCAAAACTAGTTTGTTTTCGAGATTTATTTTTATAATTTTTTATTCCTAGTTCAATTATATTTTCTAGTAAATCTTTATATTTCATATCTTTCCATAAATAAAATGATAATGATCCTGGAATAATATTAATTTCATTTAAATATACTTTATCATTTTTTGTATCATATAAATAATCAATTCGAACTATTCCATTTGTATTAAGTGCTTTACAAGCTTTTACACTAATATTTTCTATTTCTTTAGTTAACTTTTTAGGTATATCCGCTGGGACTTTTCGACTTGCACTTGCCATACCTTTTGATTTACCACCAGAAATATACTTATCTTCATAAGAAAGAATATTATCTTTTCCACTAACCTCTTCGATTAAAGAGGGTTTATATAAATCTTTATCTCCGAGTACTGAACAGTTAAGTTCTTTTAGATTTTCAATAACCTTTTCTACAATAATTTTTTCATCATATTTTAATGCTTCATTAATAGCCTCATTTAAAGATGATTCATCTAAAGCAATATTAATTCCTACACTACTTCCAAGTCTTGCTGGTTTAACAATTACTGGATAAGAAAGCTTATTAATCTTAGAAATTATTTCGTTTTCATTATCAAGATATTCATTTTCATAAAAATAAGTATAAGGTGCAATGTTTATACCATTTTCTTTGAAAACCATTTTTTGAATAACCTTATCTTGACCAATTAAACTTGCATATAAATCACTTTCTGCATATGGAGCTCCAATAGTTTCTAAAAAACCCGCTATAGAGCCATCTTCAGTATTATAGCCATGAACAATTGGAAAGAAAATATCAATATTAGTTAATACTTTATGAGGAAAATTAACATTTAATAAAACAAAGTCATTATTCTTTTTAATTATTGACACTTCTTTACATTTTTTAGGTATTAAACTTAAATCCTTATAGTTATCAATATTTAATAAATATTTTCCAGTATAAAAAACACCATTTTTAGACAAATATATAGGTACTACGTCATATTTATCTATATTCATATTATTTATCGCCTGAAGTGCACTTATTATGCTAATTTCGTGTTCTGTACTAATACCCCCATAAATAAAACCTACTTTTAATTTCATAAACATTCCTTTCTAATTTTCTGTGTAAGTATCCGGTAAATCATTTTCTAAAAGTACCGTTACTTTTTCCTTTGCAAAATCTTTTCTAAAATCATTATATGCCTCATTAAATGAATTAAATACTTTTATATCAGCTTTTTCATTTTTTTCAATTATTCCTTTTTTAATAGACTTACTTCTTTTTTTACCAATTAAATAAAATCTATCACAAACTCCGGCCATTTTAAATCCAAATTCATAATTTAATTTTTCTTCATCCTTGCCCATTTCAACCATACCAGGAGTAATAATAACTTTTTTACTTTTCATTAGTTTTAAAACTTCAATAGCATTTTGGCTACCGATTGGATTAGAGTTATAACTATCATCAATTATTGTAACATTTCCTGCTTTCTTAAGTTCTAATCTATGAGGAATAGTTTTAATATTAGAAATGCCTTTTTGAATTTCCTTTAATGACATTCCAAGTTCAGTTGCAAGAAGAGCTGCACAGATTATATTATAAATATTTTCTTTACCTAAAAGTGAAGTTTCAACTTGAATATTTTTCTTCTTTATATGAAGAGTAAATGTGCTTCCTTTGTCACTATATTTAATATCACTTGCATAAGCATCAGTCTTATTATCATTTAAACTAAACCATAAAGTTTTTACTTTATTTATGGGCTTATATTTTCTTAAATATTCATTATCTTTATTTAAAACAATTACTCCATCATTTGGTAAACTTTCAAGTAGTTCACATTTTGTTTTAGTAATAATATCAATATTTTTAAAGGTATCAAGATGTGCAGGACCAACGCTTGTAATAATTCCATATTTAGGATGAACTATATCACATAATTTTTTGATTTCACCTTTAGCACGAGCTCCCATCTCGGCAATAAAATAATCATTAAAAATACTTTCTGTTTCATTAATCGTTTTGGTTATTCCCTTTGGTGTATTAAATGAAGATGCAGTAGCAAATCCCTTATACTTCACACTTAAAATATCATTTAAAATCATTTTTGTACTAGTTTTGCCAAAAGATCCAGTTATTCCTATTACATTAATATTTTCCATCTTATTAAGACGTTTAATTGCTTTATTTTTATATACTTCATAAATTATTTTTTCAATTGGGAATAATAAATAATTTAAAAGTATTAGAGCAAATGGAAGCAGTGCAATATAAGAAAGTTCTATTCCAAGTAAAAATGTAAGATTCTTATTTAAGCAAATAATCATCACTACCAAATAAGAAATTATATTTAAAGAAAAAATTCTAATAACTCTTTTTGTAAATTTTAAAGGCAATTTCTTATTGTGTTTTTTATATTGCAATATACTTGAATCAATTAAAATGAACATTATTAAAAAGAAATAAACATATAATATAATCTCAAAGTTTGAAAATAAAATAAATGATATTCCGAAAAGTAATTTTAGGGCATAGTAATTTAAATTTTCTTTTATATTTTTTAAAACGAATAAGAAAAATCTATTTTTTTCATTATATGAATTTTGCTGAAGCATTTGAATAAAGAATAAACTTTCAAATATGAAAAAAGCAGTAACTAATAAAAGCATTAAATATTTCATAAAGGACCTCCTAACTCAAAAAATTCTTTAAAATATTAATGGTTTGATTTAAGTTTTCTAAATAAGCATAATGTCCTAATCCATTATATTTAACAAGACCACCATCTTTTAAAATAGTTTCTAAATAAATTGCCTCTTTTAAAGGAACATCTTTATCAAGAGTACCATATATTAAAAGTACTGGAGCTTTAATTTTCTTTGCATTTTCAGTTAAATCTTCATTTACAATTTTTACTAAACTTCCACGCATAATTTCACTAGCATTTTTATAATCGGTACTGCCCCATTTGTTTCTTAAATAGTTTGTAACTGGTTTTAATAATTTTGTTTTTTTAATAATCTTATAAATTCTAACTTTTAAATTTAATTTTTTCTTTTTTGGCCTAAATGGTGCTGATAGTAAAATAACTTTTTCAGTTTCAAATCTTGATGCATAATTAATTGCAATTCTACCACCAAAGGAATGACCAATTAGAACTGGATTTGACACTTTTAGTTTAGTTAAAAAATCGTGTAAGAATGTAGTATAATCTGTTACATTCCAAAATGTCGGTGGTTCTTTAGACTCACCAAAACCTGGTAAATCCAAAATTATAATACGATATTCAGATTCAAAAGGATGACCAAGCATATCCATCATTTGAATATTTTGACCCCATCCGTGTAAAAGTACTATCGTACCTTTAATATTTTTACCATAATCAACATAATTAATATCTTTTAAATTCATACAACACTTTCCTATCTATGTAAGAAAATTATACCATATTTTTATTTAAAAAGTGTCTCATATATTTCTGTAAAGTTACTAACAAGTACTATTTCAATATTATTCGTAATATTTTCGCTTATATTTGCGACTTCAAAAGCATTAGCAGATGGCACAAATATTTTAGTTATACCTTGAGTAATGGCGGCTAAAACTTTTTCTTTTAAACCACCTACAGGTAAAATATCACCTTTTAAAGAAAGTTCTCCTGTAAATGCAATCTGTGATGCTATCTTTTTATTTTTAATAAGACTCATTAACGCACAGGCTATTGATACACCTGCGGATGGTCCATCCTTTTTTACATAACTTTCTAAAAAATGAAAATGTAAATCTTGATTTTTCAAGTCAATATTATAATTATTTGCTAAATAACTAATTACTACATTAATACTATCTTTTAAAATTTCCCCAGCACAGCCTGTAATAGTAACTTTACCTGTTCCTTTATATTTTACTACTTCAATATGAGATAATCGCCCTCCTACAGTAGTATATGCTAAAATATTTGCTACGCCACTTGTAGTAATCTCAGGCAAATAATTAATGTTTTTATTGTCTAAATATTTATTAACGTGAAGAATTGTAATGCTTTTAGCATTAGGCTCATTTACTATAACTTTTCTTATTAACTTCTCAAGCAATCTTTTAAGTTCTCTTACTCCTGGTTCTTTAGTATAATTTTCAATAACAAATTCTAAAACTTCCTTACTAATTTTAATTTCTGTTTTATATTCACTAAAAATATCTTTAATTAAATAATTTTTTGCAATGTCTATTTTTTGACTAGTTAGATAATTGTCCATATTAATTATCTCTAACCTATCAAGTAAAGTTGAGGGAATATTATCTAAACTATTCGCAGTTAAAATAAACATTACCTTCGATAAATCAAAAGGTTCCTCAATATAATTATCTATAAAATATTTATTTTGCGTACTATCTAGTATTTCAAGTAAAGTTGAGGCTGGATCACCTTTATAATCTTTAACCATCTTATCAACTTCATCAATAAGAATAACCGGATTTTTTACTTTACATTTAATTATACCTTGCATTATCTTTCCCGCAGAGGCTCCTAAATAAGTTCTACGTGATCCAATAAGTTCAGTTGAATCATTTAAACCACCTACGCTTATTTTAATAAACTCACGATTTAATGCTTTAGCAATTGAGTATGCACTTGAAGTTTTACCAACACCTGGTGCTCCTAAAAGGCAAATAACTGGTGCAGATAATTCTTTATTCTTTGATAAAAAGTATGCATATTCACAAATTCTATCTTTAAGTTCTACGAGTCCATAATGAGTTGCATCAAGTTCATTTTTTATCTTTTTAATATCAGTATTTAATACCGTTTCATTATTCCAAGGTAAATTTAAAACAGTGTCTAAATAGTTTTTAATAACCGATGCTTCAGGACTAAATTCTGAACAAGTGGAATATTTATTAATTTCATTTAATAATTTATTATAAGTTTTTTCTTCCAAAGAAAGGCTTGATAGTTTTTCTTTTAAACTAGCTATTTCATTTTCTTTGGTTATTCCAAGTTCACTATTAATTTCCTTTAGTTTTTCTTTTAAAATATACTCTCTTTGACCATTTTCAATAGATTGAGTTAATTTTTCATCAAGCTCTCTATCAATATTTGTAACAAGTATTTCTTCATTTAAATCATTAATTAAGCTTTCCGCTCTTGTAAGAGGATTAATAGTTTCCATATATGAAAGTTTTTTATGAAAACTAAATGGTAAAAAAGAGGTAATTATATCCGTTATATCTGATAAATCTTTTCTTTCATCCAAAGTTTTTAATATTGAATTTGAAACATTTTTATTAAGTAAAATATAGTTTTTAGTAAGTTCAATTAATTTGCGTTGGACTGCAGTTTCATTAGCCTTTGAAAAAGTTGGAAGTTCAATAACATTAAAACTACACTTTAAAACATTAGTATTTTTGTTTTGATAATATTTATTAATACTTACTCTCTCTTCGCCTCTTATAATAACTCTCAATTTATTATTAGGAAGTTCTACCTTGCTTTTTACTTTTGCAACTACACCAACACTGGGAAGATCTTCGATTGAGGGTGCAGATTCTAAACTATTTTTGGGAGCAATAACTAAAACTTTGTTAATTTCATTTTTAGCACTTGCCCAAATAATTTTTTTGCTAAATTCATTATTTAAATCGATTTTAATTTCTTGATTAGGAAGAATAATGACTTCATTAAGTATAAGTACAGGTAGTAAATTATTCATATTATCCTCCCTTCAAAGTTACCATTTATTATAAAGGGCAAAGCTCTCTTTGTAAATACAAATTACACTTTCTTGACACTTTTTTGCTTAAGTTTTTTTGAATAGTCATTTTTAAGTGAATTTACTTTCATTACTTTTGAAAAATTCATAATAAGTTCTAACTGACGAAATATCTTCATACTTTACTGGTGCAAAATCTTTTTTATCTAAATCATAGATTACTGCTTCATTCAAATTAAGTAAAAAAGGGCTATGTGTTGATATTATAAATTGACAGTTAAAAAATCTTACACTTTCTTCTATAAATGTCTTTAGTTTTAAGGTATTTTCTGCTGATAAACTATTTTCAGGTTCATCTAAAATATATATACCATTTTCTTTAATCTCTTTTTCCCAAAACATAAGTGAGGACTCCCCATTAGATTGCAAAGAAATAGTATTATTCATTAAATTACCTCTAATAAATTTGGACATAGTTGCAGTTTTAGTTTCATAATTTTTTCGAATCTCATCATAATCAAAAATTGAAATATCCTTACTATTATATTTATTATCTAAATAGTATCTAGCAAGTTCATCTTTTCTACGATTAACATGAGAATTAATGCTTCTTAAATCAAGTAAATAATCAAATATATCATCACTTGTAATTGTAACAATTTCTTCTGGAATTTTATTCATCTCATATCCCATAACATCCATATAATTTTTAAATAATGTTCCTTTATCATAATTAGTCTTTTTTACTGAATTAAGCTTACTAGAAATAAGATTTAATAAAGTCGATTTACCACAGCCATTACTTCCACAAAAAAGTGTAATAGAACCAAATTTAATATTTTTAATATTTTTCATATGTGAAAAAATACCAAAGGGATAATAACTATTATATATTTTTCTTTCATCCATAGCTAACCCTTCTTCATCATTTTCTAATAATCTAATATTTTCTAAATAAACCATTTTTCCTCCTTTTAATTTCATTTTTTAATTGATATTCATTAATTTTTTTTACAATATATTCATACAACTTCTTTTTTGTATCGAACATACATTTGCTACAAGCATATTTAAAATATACTCTAAAAAAATAGGGTCTTCAAGTTTTAGTGTGATTAATAAATTGAACGAACCTAAATAAAATATGG
>OLHG01001461.1_pt1 | contig 14487 bp, 10 predicted proteins | sample 1605971 | NCBI WGS metagenome assembly OLHG01 (sample SAMN03283289) | human gut metagenome | biome: human-associated habitat; material: feces | host: Homo sapiens | place: Peru | collected 2012 | reverse complement strand
AGGCTCCGTGGCAGATACCAGCTTGACATGGTTGCGCTCCAACTGGTACTCATAGTGTGCCGAATCATAGCGGTTTCGGGCAAAGCGGTCGAGTTTCCAGACCAGCACAATGTCAAACAGCCGTTTCTCGCTGTCCTTGATCATCTGCTGGAAGTCCGGGCGGTTGTCGGTTTTTGCGGAAAGGGCGCGGTCAATGTAGTGTTTGACCACGGTGATGCCGTTCTTTTCGGCATAAGCCGTACATTCACGAATCTGGCCTTCGATGGATTCTTCGCGCTGGTTATCGCTGGAATAGCGAGCGTAGATTACGGCGGTCATGCAAACACCCCTTTCACTTCATTCTCCGCAGGCGGCGCACAAGGTCAGATGCACTGTACAGCACACGAGCCACCGACACGGTATTTTCGCCCACAATGTAGAACACCGAGTAGTTGTCCACCAGCATCTGCCGCAGTCCTTGGGTACGCTCCGGCTCACTTTCTACCAGTGCACAGCGTTCCGGCAGAATGTTCAGTGATTGAATGGCTTCTGCAATGCGGTTATACTGCCCCATGGCCGTGTCAGGCTCCAGCAGACGGTCTGCAATGTAGCTGTATATCTGTTCCATATCATTGAGGGCGGCATAGGAAATTTTCACGTCATACTGTTTCATCTGTGCTGTTCCCTGAACTGTGCGAATGCGCTTGCAGCATCCACGGTATCACCGTTCTGAATCTCCTTGATGCCCACCTGCAAGGCGGCGTGAAGCTGGTCATCGGTCATGGTGTCTGCGTTCAGAGCCGCAGGAGCCTTCGGAAGGGACAGCGAAAAGGGAATGCCGCCAGTCATGGTAATCTGGCGCAGGTACATATCAATGGCCGTTGCCATTGGGATACCGAGCTGCTTCAGCACGTCTTCGGCTTGCTGCTTGACGGTAGGGTTGACTCGAAGGTTGAGCGTCATCGTTTTTTCCATGGTTATCACCTCGATTTTATTGTAACGCATTTTGCGTTATTTTGCAACAATGTCCATTAGTTTCTGCGGATTGCACAGAATTTACCGAAAATTTTTGGCACTTACCCAAATGGGCACCGTTCACCCCTTTATTTTAACACCTTATTCAGCAATTCCTGATAGTTGCTTACATGGTCATAGGTCACAAGTCCATCGGACAACTTTGCAAACAGCTTTTTAGCACAATCGATCTTGGATTTTTCGATGGGGCGCAGATTCAGGCTTTCCATTGTACCCTTTGTTTCGGCAACGAAGTAAATATGCTTCACTGCGCCTTCATGGAATACGATTGCCCAGTCCGGCGAATAGTGCCCGACTGGCGTAGGAATAAAGAAACCTCTGGGCAGCTTTGCATAGATGAACACTTCGTCTGCGCCATCAAGGCTTTCGGCAAACTTGCGTTCCACACTCTTTTCGGCAGAGCCGTCGGTAAAGACATAGTCCTGAATGGCTTTCTTTGCCGGATAGGCTTTATCCATTGTCAAGCCGTGTTTTTCGGCAGTAAAGATACTACTGTCATAGCTGCCTTCAATCGTATCATAGGTGATATGCTCTACGATCATGGTGGCTTTCTGCTCTTTGATCAGGCGAGTGACCTTCGTGATGAACTCTTCCGGGTTGCTCTGATACATTGCAAACGTAGACGGCTTGATTCCTTTCAAAATCGCCGCAACGGTGCGGCGGGTCAAGACGGTTCCCTCCGCAATTTTTCCAAGCAGATCATAAGGAACCTGCCCATGTACTGCGTGTTTCAACGTTTTAGTGCGAGTCTGTGCAGCATTAAAGCTGTCCCCGCTACGCACCATGTCTGCATCCAGTGTATCTCGCTGTGCAGCATGACTGACGGCATATTGCAGCTGGCTGACATAGAGTTCACTGTCAATATGCGTGATTGCTTTGGAAATCAGTTCATCGGAGTTGAAATCAACGGTATAGGCGTACTTGTGGTTGATGGCATTCCAGAGTTTCTGGAACTCTGCTTTTTTAAACCGTCCGTTCAGCGGATTTTCCAGAACCTTTGGCTTGTTTGCATCTGCAAACATCTTCTGGAGAACGCTTGCGTCATAAATCGCCTGCACCAAGGTGTGGACGCCTTCTTCTATCGGTTTCAGAGAATCCGGAACAGGAGCAAGCATTTTTGCTTGTGCATCCTCCCGGTACTCCTTCGTTACATTATCTTCTTCGTCCACATAGCTGTTGCGAACCAGATATTGATAAATCGCTCGCGCCTGATGCTCGTCCACTTTGACCGTTCGGCCATCCAGTTTAATGCTCTTTCCTGCAAAGTACTCGATGGTCGCTTTCCGAGGACGGTCGTACAGCACAGCCTCGGTCTGCTTCTGCAAGCTGTCCACAAAAGCGGCATAGCTTTCGCTGGCAATAACCGTCAGAATATTGATGTACTGCACTTTATCACCCAGAGCATCGGCATCCATGCGGCTGCCGGACTGGTTCACGCACAGGCGCAAGCCGCGACCAACTTCCTGACGCTTCTGTGTGGTGCTGTCACTGTGCTTCAAGGTGCAGATCTGGAACACATTTGGGTTATCCCAGCCTTCACGCAGGGCAGAGTGGGAGAAGATAAACCGGGTAGGCTCCTCAAAGGACAGCAGCCGCTCCTTGTTTTTCAGGATCAAGTCATAGGCGGAGATATCATCGGACAGATCCGTTCCGCGCTTGACCGAACTATTTACACTGTGTCCCTTTTTGTCGATACTGAAATAGCCTTTGTGCACATCATGTACATTCACAGAATCCAGATAAGCCAGATAGTCCGGAGCAAGCATCGTGCGGTGCTCGTTCAGAACGGATAGATACTCCTGCTCAAAAACTTTTCCGTACTCGCCCAGAAGCTCATGGCCCTCTTCATCATACTGGCGATATTTTGCCACTTCATCAATGAAGAACAAGGAAAGCGTCTTGATACCCATTTTGAAACGTTCTTGCTCTTTTTCAAAGTGTGATTCGATAGTTTCACGAATCTGCACCCTGCGCATATCATCTTCGGACACATCACCTGTCACATCGTGAACATGCAAAGTTTCCCCATTCGTAAAAGTCAAAATGCCGGTAAAGGGATCAATTTCAGAAACGACAAACCCTTTGTACTGTTCCATCTCGTTGGAGAGATAATACAGATTATCCCCCACATTCAGCTTATGAAATTCGCGCTTGGTACCACCGTTGTGAGCGACTTCCAATTCGATTTTAGCCTGCGGGGCCTTTTGAGGAGTGACAAGAACATCTTCCAGATACAGATATTTGTTGGTGCCACGCAGGTTCTTAACCTCAAAGCCCTTGACCTCGATTTTCTTGACCAGACGCTTATTATAAGCGTCCAGTGCATCCAGTACATACACCAGATTATGCTGCTTTGCATGGGTAGCCGAATAGTTCAATGCAAACAGCGGATTGAACTTTTTCAAGGCTCTCTGGGTGGCAGAATCCTCCTTACCCATCTTCTGCGGCTCGTCCAGAATCAAAATCGGGCGGTTGGCTGCAATCACATCAATGGGGCGGCGGGAACCGAACTCATCACGCTTTGTGTAGATAATACGCGCAACTGCATCGCCCTTGCGGCCTTCCACATTCTTGTCCTCGTTCATGGAAGCTGCAAAAGCCTGTGTATTGATGATCATAACATTGATGCCCGAATTGCTTGAAAAGGCATCCAGCTGATTCAGATTGCTGCTGTTGTAGATGAAGAATCGCGCCTTTTTACCATAGCACTCCATAAAGTGGTCTGCGGTAATCTCAAAGGATTTTTTCACACCTTCACGGATAGCAATGCTGGGAACGACCACAATAAACTTGCTCCAACCGTAACGCTTATTCAACTCGAACATGGTCTTGATGTAAACATAGGTCTTTCCGGTGCCGGTTTCCATCTCAATATCCAGAGAACAGCGGCCCAGCGGTGCCACAAGCTGGGTAGACTGGTGGATATTGCTCTCGTTCTGAATGTTCTGGATATTGTGCAGAATCTGCTCATCGGTCAGCTGCAATGCTTCATTCTTGAAACCGGAATCATCCAGTACGTCCTGAAATTCGACCTGCGTGCTATCCTCGGAAGATTGCAACACGCTGATCTGCTGCGGCGTGCTGGGCAGATTGCCAATATCACGCAGATAGGATACGCCCGCATTGTAGGGCTGTCCCTGAAATACCCGTGCCACGGCATCCACCGCATCGGTCTGATATTGCTGAATCTTGAATGTAAATTTCATTTTTTAGGGTCAACCTCCTGCTCCAGCATCAGGAACCTGTCAAAGTCGCTTTCGTACAGCCGATCCTGCACCAGACGGTACTTTTCATATTCCGTTTCGGCATGGAGTTTGGCTTGCTCTGCACTGATTTTTCCGGGGCCTGTCAACAGTTCATTGCCGTTAAATTCCAGAAAACCATCCAGCCGTTTTGCCCAGTCCTCCATGCTCATGGGGATTTTGCGCTCCGCCTGTAACTCTGCATAATCCAGATAAAGAGAAACAATCCGTTCCAAATAGTGCATTTCATCTTCACTCAGATAGTTCTTTGCAATTGTTACATCGGCTTTCAGGATTTTACCGTCTGGCGCATTTTCCCATGTTGTCAGACCCATGTGCTCTTTGGTGGCATCTGCTCGCTCATAAATCAGCTCTGCTGCGGTATGGCGATGCACCGCAAAATGCATCTTGTTCTGTACGGTCTGGAAGAAAAGCCGCGTCGTTTTTGCGTTTTTATCATAATCAAACGCGGTTGCGTACAAATCTGTGACTTTCTGATAAAACTTGCGCTCCGACAGACGGATTTCCCGAATCTGCTGCAACTGCCGCTCGAAATATTCATCCGTAAACATGTGACCTTTTTTCAGGCGGTCAACATCCATTGTCCAGCCCTGAATCGTATGGTCTTTCACGATCTGACCCGCCCATTTGCGGAACTGCACGGCACGCTGATTATTCACCTTAAAGCCGACTGCAATAATCATTTGAAGATTGTAATGATCCTGCTTGCGGCTGATCTGCCGGTCGCCCTCGGTTTGAACTGTCAAGTATTTCTTGACAGTTGCCTCCGGCGTAAGTTCTCCATCCGCATAAATGCGCTTGATGTGCTGTGAGATCGTCTGTTTGGACACATCATATAAGGTTGCCATCATCTTTTGCGTCAGCCAGATGTTTTCATCCTCATAGCGCATCTCATAGCTGGTATCACTGTCTCCGGTAGAAGCCACGAAGGTCAAATATTCTGCCGCAGAGCTGTGGATCAACTGCTCTTTTTTCTTCTGCTCTGCCATATTACAATACCTTCCTTACCGTATCGGGGCTATAAGTTTCAAAAATCTGATCAAAATTTGTTGCAACACTATCGTTTACCATGGAGCTGTCACGGAAAACAGCATAGTACGGCTTCATTTGTGCAATGGCCTTGACGGTTTCATCCATCACATCATGGTCGAAGCAGGCCAGCAGGAAGCCATTTGCCACGTTGAACACCTTTTTGCCTACAATTTCCGTTGCCTCAATGGGGCTGGAGAGCAGCACACCCAAATCCAGCATGACCTGAAACAGCAGATCTTCCGGGGTGCGGTCGGATTTAACGTTATCCACCAGAGAGAACAGATCCTGCTGCTGGGTCTCCTCCGGTGTATAGTAAACCGGCTTCATATTGCTTTCATCCAGACGCAGGCAGCGGAAACCAATGTCCAAATCAGCCGGGGCAGTCAGCCCAGCATCTTCCTTGATTTTTCGCCCCGCACGGCGGATGCGCTCCTTGCCGATTTCGCAGATGTTCTTGTAGCCTGCCTTGTAGGCTTCGCTCTTCTCGTCCGTCTTTTCCGGCAACTGCACCATGATAAATTTACGGTGTCCTCCATCTTCGGCATTCAGCTTCATTACGGCATGGGCTGTTGTTGCGGAACCAGAGAAGAAATCCACGACAATAAAGTTTTTATCGTTTATGTCGTTGATTTCAAGATTCAATAAGTACTCAATAAGTTTTGAAGGTTTTGTAAAGTCAAAAACCGCTATATCATCAAACAATTCTCTCATTTCTTTGGTCCCGTCCTGAGTAAACGGACCATTCAGGACAGACACTGGCTTTCCTCGTCTTGTGCTCCCATCTTCCCCATAAAGATAAGATTTAGAACGGACGGTGTAGCTTCCATCTTTTTGCAAGCTAAATTCCACATCGTCATTTGCAATTGCAGCTTCCATTCTTTCTTTGGACCAAACCCATTGCTTTCGTGGAACAATTTCCACCCCATTATGAAAAATAGAATACATCAGGTTTGGACGATCTCCGAGGCTGTTTGTCATAAGTGGCTGCGTCCGGTATGGACCTCTGATTGCAAATTTACCATCCCTTTTGTTATACTTTTCCCGTTCCGGTCCTTCAAATTCGCAGGTCAAATTTGAAATAGGATTTTTACTATAAATCAAAATATATTCGTGTGCACTAATAAACCCAACCGTCTTTGCGCCCGCACCGTATTTGTTTTTCCATATGACCGTTTCAACATGATTATCCGTACCGAAAATCTCATTACATATTTTGGTCATATTTTCAATTTCATTGTCATCAATACTGACGAAAATAAGTCCATCCTCTGAAAGTAAATCTCTTGCAATCTTTAATCGTGGATAAATCATGTTCAACCAATTTGTATGAAATTTTCCGCTTGCTTCGTTGTTTGTTTGAATATCAAACATTAGGTTTCCATTCTCATCAAAAAGGCCACTGATATCTTCAAAATCATCCAAATTCATGAAACGGTTATCATCATAAACAAACGCATCACTACCAGTGTTATACGGTGGGTCAATGTAGATCATCTTGACTTTGCCCAGATAGGTTTCCTGCAAGAGCTTCAGCACTTCCAGATTGTCGCCCTCAATATAAAGGTTCTCACTGTCAAAACCGCCGGGTGTGCCATCCTTGCCAACACTGTCGGTCACCACCGGACGCAGCGTTGCCGTGATGGGCGCATTTGCCGCCAACATTGCCTTTTTCTTGTCCGGCCAAGTGAATTGATAGCGTTCCTCCCGACCTTCCACAATGGAGTCGGAAAGTTCCTGCCGCAGAACATCAAAGTCAATGGCGTGTTCTACTTTACCGTTGCGTTTTACCTCGGTAATGGCGTTTGGGAAGATTTTGCCGATTAAATCTATGTTGCGCTGTACGCCGTCAAGGCTGTGCATTTTAAGGTTATCCATGATTATCCTCCACTGTATTTTCTTTCGATTTTCTACCATACATTATTTCATAATAATGTCCAGATAGTTCGTTTCGTATCTTTCTTGTCAGTTTTGGCGTTGTGAATACCATTTTACAGGTAGAAATAGTGTTTCCATTCGTATCGTACTCTTTAGGAAACTCCTTTACACCTTTTTCAAGCAGATAAAGCTGTAATTCGTCCAAAAACAATTTTATGACGGTTTCGTTTTTACCAGTTCCATCTAAATACCATCGAAAATGCCAAACATGATTTGCAATAGCATCGTTGAAATCTAAGAGTGGCTTGTATATAGAATCATAAATATAAGCTTTGTTCCTGTTGTCAAAATCAAAAAAGAAATCAATCTCTCCAAAATCCGAGTTCCAAGCATCCTGATCGAAGTCGAAATAATCAAGATAGAAATGCAACTTTTGTTCTATTGACATATTTTCTTGATACTTATCTAGGAATGAAAGCAATTGCTTGGTATGGCAATAAAAATTCTCCAATGTTTTTCTTTTGTCATTCTGATATGATATAATAGAAGTGATCGTAGTTAAAAATGCACCACTAAAGATTCCCAACAACACGTTGACCCAGAATTCCACCTCATCGCGGATAGGAGAATATTCGAGCAACATAGCTGAAGCAAAGGAAACAATCGTTATTACTGCTAAAATAACGGTCAACTTTTTATTTAAGCGCACTTATCGGGTCTCTCCAATCTTCATTTTCAAAATTACAAAAAGAACTTAATATCTTCGTGTTCGTATAAAGGTAGACTGCCTTCTTCAAAGCCTAGTCCTTTGCAAATACCGCGATAAAGCAGACAACAAATTGAGTCATAATATAAACGGCGTTTTTGTATAAATCTTTGGATAGATGCACTGCTACAAGTTGACAAAAGTCCTTCAGGAACATTAGAGTCAGGAAATTCAGAGGTACACGAAGAATCCATTTGCAAACTAAACTGCCGGTCTTGATAATGTTGTGATTCAATTGTTAAAAAATTTGTATTTTCAAAGCGAGTGCATTCGAGGTTATAAATAAATCTATCATGAACCAAAAATTTTGTTGTTTCAAAAATATTGTTATAAGTTTCTATATATAAGCTTGGAAGACTTGAAAGCCACTGATTGCAAATCTTTCTACAGTTTTCCAAATAAGATTTTTCATCAAGATAAAACCAATCGCACCAGTTATAGTTCCAAACAGGAGTAAATTCCTCTATCTTACGGCATTGCAGTTCCATAATAGCCAAAAACCACCGTATACTCTCTTGTTGCAAAAAGCCAAACATCTTCCCACGAAGAAAAATATTTTCTTCGGTCTCAGAACTACAATATTTTTGAAATTCTTCTCTACATGACCGTGAGCATTCAAAAATGCTATAAAAATTCATCTTTCTATGGTCAATGATACTCTGTGCTCTTTCAACGCAAGCTTTTTCATTTTCTGAGACCCCATGACCTGTAAAAAGAAAGCACATATAGTTGTGCAATAGAATAAATCTCCGCCACACCTCTTTGATTGATAACTTTTGAGAAATTGGTGTATCAAAGAACCGCTGGCTTTCTTTAACAAATGGCTCAATCTGTTCCATCAATACCACTGCTGGTAAAAATTTATAGGGAAGGCCAATTTTAAAAAAGTTTTGAACAATTTTATGGAGCGTCTCCTCACTATATTTCTTTATGTCGGTTTCCGACCCTAAAGAAAAATGCGTGAACATATTTTCCGACAAATTCCAATCGTATTCGCGTACTCCAGTGTCAAGTCTTCCACGCATTTGAGGATATAGTGCAACGCACCCTGTGATAGGAACCGGTACATCGTTGAACAAAACCGTATGATCCACACTATATTTGATGCCAACACGCCATAAATCCGGGAAAACTCTCTCTTTTATAGCTTTCAAATCTCCGTTAAGATGCTGGTTGAGATAGTCAACTGCATCTTGTATTTCCGCAATTTGTTGAGGCGTTTTATAAACGAAGAAATTATTGCGCTCACGTGCGATTTTTCGCATTGTTAAAACAAACGCTTCAACATTAGAAATGGAATCTTCTTCTCGAAAGTGATATGTAACAGTCTTTTTCCCTTCAAAATTCAATCTGATAAGTGTCTCATCAGATAAGTAAATCCAGTATACTTTTTCAGTGGCAAGATCGACAACAAAATAAATGGCTGGATTTTCGGTCACCTTGTCTTTAACATACTGCAAAAAATTAGTTTTAAGTCGGTAATCATATTTTCCTTTCGAATTTAAAACTAACCTATCGACCTTTTTTATCTGTACAATAAATTGCTTGACGGGCTCTTGTGCGTCATTGACCAGTTCGAATGAGCCATCATAATTAGGCGTTTTATCATTTTCGCCAAAAAAGGTTTTGATTTCTCCCGTAGACTCTAAGAGACCGCTTAAAATCCGAATGCTTTTTGATTCATCAAATGCCGCCTTGCTATGTTTGGCAATTGTAGAATTAGACATTTTTTAACCTCTCTTTTAGAATTTCTACTGCCTGATATAGTTCAAATTTCTTTTTCGGCTGTTTTTCTTTCCTGATTTTGGCTTCCAGCACAGTAATTTGCTTTTCAATTTGTTCCCGCTGCTTTTGCTGTTCAACGCTTTCTTTCAACGTAGCACCATTTTCGTCAGCCAGAACTGCACCCGCAATCTGTCGGACAAAATTCTCATAGACCACATCCATAGAAAGCCCTTCCAGATGCACCGGCAGCGAACTTTCATCCATCCAGTCAGTAGAATAGTAATGATCAACCTTGAATGCAGTTTTACCGGAAGTCGAGGCTTCCTTATAACCAATCACCGCACGATACTGACCGCTATATTCCAGCAAAAACAGAATATGATAGGGAATTTCCCGGTCAATCTGGCGCAGGATACTCTCATCCAGCTCCGGCGTGTTGAGCTGAATCTCAAATACTTCGATTTCCGTCACGGAATCGCTGGCCTCAAGATTTACAGTAGTGGGAGCGATTTTATTGCGCCAGTAGATAACCTTGATCTGGTCTGTAAATGCTTTCTTCAAGGCCGGCGTTACCGAAAGATTGTCATAGAACTTCTGTTTCGGGATACGCTTGTTAAATTCAGTAGATTTGGGCAGACCAATCATCTTGACACCTCTTTGAGTTTATTTTACCACAAGGAAGCAAATCAGTTCAAAATCGTCCAACCCAGAAACCTGTCCCATAAGCGCAGAGGTTCCACCGACCGAAAACAGGCTATCAATGTCACTTTCTTCTTTGACATCGATAATCGAATCAATTGCTTCGCTCAGTAATTCAGACATTTCGGACATGTTCTTTCCATCGTCTGTTTCCCGATTAAACTGCTCATAGACTTCTTCGATGGGTTGTGCTTTACCTCTGCATAGCAACCGGATATCATCCAGAAGCTTTTTGGGGTTTAGGTAGTCACAGACGATTTCGCCATTCTTTCCAATATAAACCATATAAAAAGGATGAATCCGGTTGCGGTTATCTGCATTGACGCTGTTATTGATATTCTTTAGGACAAAAATCGCACCCTCTGGAAGCTCGTCTGTTGCCGGAACCACTGCATGCAGGCCAAGCGGCTTTTTATCCGGTTCGCCATGGTGCTTGATGTAGTCCAGAAGATCCAACCGGAATTCGTTCAAACCAAGATCCATAATAGAGATACCGTCCGACATATCTTCGATATCTACAACTTCTTCCTGAAGTCGCTTCAACTGTGCTTTCCGATATTCCAAATCGCCCTGTTCTTCCGGGTTGATGAGATCATCATCACCGGTAGAAGTCATAACGGTGATTTTCATGCGTGTTTCGACACGAGATTTCAGGTTGATATAATCGTCCAGCGTCAGGTCTGGCCAGAAGTTTACCAACTGGATGCACTGATTTCGGCTTCCGATACGGTCGATACGACCAAAACGCTGGATAATGCGCACCGGATTCCAGTGAATATCATAATTCACCAGATAGTCGCAGTCCTGCAAGTTCTGACCTTCAGAAATACAGTCGGTTGCAATCAGAATATCAATATCTGTTGTACTACCCGGCATCAAAACATCCCTTCCTTTGGAAATCGGAGAGAAGCAGGTCAGAACATTGTTGAGCGTTGCCGGGAAGCCTTTGATTGTTGTCCGGCCATCAATGGAGCCAGTAATAACAGCGGTATTCAAGCCGTATTTTTTCGATATAAAGGTGCTGACGTTATCGTACAGATACTCTGCTGTATCCGAGAACGCAGAGAAGATGAGAATCTTTTTGTTGCTGCCATTGATAGGATGCTCAATTTTCCAAGAGATCAGTTTGAAAAGCTTCTGCAACTTTGTGTCATGCTCTGGCGTAATATCATCAACCATCAGGGTCAGAAGTTCTAGCGTGTCCGCATCCTTTTGGAGTTCTGAGCGCCAACTTTTCCAATCCATATCGGCAAGGTCGATTTTTACCTTTTTGCCAACAGAAAGGAAGTCGTTGTTTTCATCATCCAAATCAAAATCGGCATTGCTGAGGTCGTACATGGCCAGATTAGCCTGTCCGTACCGCTCAAATTGATTGATGGACTGAATTGTTCCGTTAATAAGCGCCTTGATACGTGTTAGTGTCAGTTGAAAAGAATGAACAGAACTTTCCAGTCGTTTCAGAAGATTGATGCTCATCAACCGCTGAACACCGCGTTCACGTCCGCTTTGCGTCAGGTTTTCTCCCTTGTTGTGGGTAAGTTCCCGATACTTTTGCAACTTGCTTGGAAAAATATAGTTGGAGGGAGTATAAACACACAGACTGAGCAGCATCAACTGATCATAAATTTCGTTATAGTTAATTGCGTTGTTCAGGTCCGTCAGGCAGGGGCGAACAGAGATAGGCTTCAGTCGCTCTGGAAATTTTCCGATATCGTTCGTATTATAGTACTTTTCGATATGTCTACGGGAACGGGCAATGGTAACGCTGTCCAGTAACTCAAAGAAATCGAAGTCCAAGGTACGAAGCAAGGCATCTGTTGTTCGCTCTACTTGGGGAAGCATACTCCACGCATTAAACGCTTTCTGTGCCTGTTTGAAAATGTCGTCAATGCTCTTTGAAGTGTTCAGCTGTTCGTCAAGATATTCGGAATTACCCTCATAGGCAAGGGCAAGCTGGTTTTTCAAATCGACAAATCGATTGTTGACCGGTGTTGCAGAAAGCATCAGCACCTTCGTTTTAACACCGGCACGAATAACCTTATCCATCAGTTTCTGATAACGGTTTTCCTGCGTCTTACTGTGAGTTCCGATGCCATTTCGGAAATTGTGCGATTCATCGATCACAACAAGGTCATAATTGCCCCAGTTTAGTCGGTCAAGATCAATGCCGTTTGATTGTCCACCAGTTCTTGATAGATCCGTATGAAACAGAACGGTGTAGTTCAGGCGGTCTGATGCAATCGGGTTGTTGACATAATTGTCCTTATAAGTATTCCAGTTTTCTGCCAGCTTTTTGGGGCAGAGAACCAGCACAGATTTATTCCGGTTCTCATAATACTTGATAACCGCCAATGCAGTAAAAGTTTTGCCCAGACCAACACTGTCTGCAAGAATGCAGCCGTTGTATTTTTCCAGCTTGTTGATTATGGCCAGTGCTGCGTCTTTTTGGAAATCGTACAGCAGACTCCAGATTTTGCTCTGCTTGAATCCGGTAGCCTCGTTAGGAAGTTCATCCTCTGAAATATCGTCCAGAAATTCACTGAACACATGGTACAACGTCAGAAAATAAATGAATTCCGGCGAATTCTCTGCATAGGCAGTGCTGATATTCTCAATTACAACATCCGTAACATCTTCCAGTTTCTCACGGTCATTCCACAGCTGATCAAAAAGCTGCATATATTGCTGTGCGAAGGGAGCATCGAAACAATTGACCATGTTGTAGCGATTATTACCACGTTCGCATCCGATATCGACTGTTGTAAATCCATTGATTGGCATGTATGCTTTTTGGGATGCCCCGGAATCTACGGTCATGAAGCCGCCCATGTTTTCGCCGGTCGTATTGGATTTGAAAGTCACTTTTCTGCGAATCCAATCTGCACACTCTTTGGCAATAGCGCGCTGCGTCATTTCATTGCGAAGCTTGATTTCAAATTCTGTTCCATATAGGCTTTTTTCTCTGGACAAACGCGGAATATAGAACTCACGCTTTTGTTTTGAAGCTTTTTCAGCCACAAATGTAGGCGATGTAAAAATAAACCGGAGTTCATCGATGGAATCCAGTTGTTTTTTCAATTCCTTGTAAGCGTACATAGAAAAACACGCAGCTGCAATGGAAACCTTGCTTCCTCGCTTGATTTCTAATTGCAGATCATCACGAACAGTACTGGAAATATTATCGAGAATCTTCAACCTATTCACCCCTGCCTTTACGGTTATCGGCAAATTTTGATTTCGTCATTCAAGCCATTTTATTTCCCGAATCATCCGGCACTATTTCCAGAATATCATCTACCGTGCAATTCAATTTCAAGCAAATTTTAGCAACAACTTCCATCGATACAATTTCATTGCGTCCCATCTTGCTTATTGTACTTGGACTAACACCGGCAAGTTCGCACAAGTCTTTCTTTTTCATTTTCTTATCAATCAGAAGTTTGAACAATTTATTATAGGATATCGCCATCTTTTCATCCTCTTGTCAACAGAGAGTTTTCCAGCTTAAATCTTATGATTATTATATCACCTCTATTTTTACAAGTAAACAAAAAATGCTTACTTCTCCTAAGTTTTCATCTCATAGCTTTCTAGGTTTCCATCAAATAGTCCTACTATCACAACTTTATCGCAATAAATTTCACAAAACCATCTTGACGCATCTTGCGAAACATGATATTCTCTGTCACAAATCCCACTGATTTTGTGGATTGGTTTGAAACCATCCACAAGATGTGGTCGTGTTCATTTTGAACACTGCCTCACCGTGGATTATCCCTGAAAGATCAACCGCCCCGCAACACACCCGATTCATTTTGCCGCCGTTTCACCCGACAAAATCCATCGCTGCGCTGCGTGGGCGGTATTTTTCTTTTACGGGAACCGCACCTTGAAAATTTCATGAGCCGACCGAACGTGATACCGACTTTCCGTCAACGCCGCTGCACAAACAGGGGCAGGAACTTCGTTCGGAGCAAACGGTGACTCCCATACATGAGCAGAGACCTTTTACTTATTTTTTGCGTCTTAACAATTCGGAAACATTTGCTGATGAAGCGTTTTGAGCGCAGCGGTAGAGGGCAAGAACCGTCCCGTGGCCACAAATTTTCAATT
>OLHG01001459.1_pt1 | contig 14501 bp, 14 predicted proteins | sample 1605971 | NCBI WGS metagenome assembly OLHG01 (sample SAMN03283289) | human gut metagenome | biome: human-associated habitat; material: feces | host: Homo sapiens | place: Peru | collected 2012 | reverse complement strand
AGTATTTTGTGATCGCAGCAGTTAATGTTGTTTTACCATGGTCAACGTGTCCAATAGTACCAATATTAACATGCTCTTTAGAACGGTCGAATTTTTGTTTTGCCATTTTCTATTTCCTCCTTTTTTTCAATATAAATATATTTTATCTAATACTTGAATTATTTTCAAGTACAAATAACTAAATTGGCAATATTTAGTGTACTATTATTGTACACCGTTTTTCTTAATAATATCTTCAGCTATACTTCTAGGTACTTCTTCATAGTGATCGAAGATCATTGTATAAGTACCACGTCCTTGAGTGTTACTTCTTAGAACTGTCATATAACCAAACATTTCTGATAGAGGTACCATAGCTTTGATACTAATATCTCTACCACGAGATTCATTTCCAAGAGGTTTTCCTCTTCTAGAAGTTAAATCTCCCATAACTGTACCCATGAATTCTTCTGGAACAACTACTTCAACTTCCATAATTGGTTCTAAAATACATGGATTACATTTATTTTTAGCTTCTTTTAAAGCCATAGATGCAGCAATTTTGAAGGCCATTTCTGATGAGTCTACATCATGGTATGATCCATCAAATAATGTTGCTTTAACATCAACCATTGGATAACCAGCAAGGATACCACCAGCCATAGCTTCTTGTAATCCTTTATCTGTTACAGGTATATATTCACGAGGAACTACACCACCAACGATAGCATCAACGAATTCATATCCTTTTTCAGGATTTGGTTCAAACTTAACCCAAACATGTCCGTATTGTCCACGTCCACCTGATTGTTTGATATATTTACCTTCACATTCAGCAGCTTGAGTAAGTGTTTCACGGTAAGCAACTTGTGGTTTACCTTTATTACATTCAACATTAAATTCACGACGCATACGGTCAACGATAATGTCTAAGTGTAATTCACCCATTCCAGATAGAACTGTTTGACCAGTTTCAGTATCTGTTTTAACTCTTAGAGTTGGGTCTTCTTCAACTAGTTTTTGAATAGCAATAGCCATTTTATCTTGGTCATTTTTACTCTTTGGTTCAATAGCTATATCAATAACTGGAGCTGGGAATTCCATACCCTTCATGATACATGGGTTCTTTTCATCACATAATGTATCTGCAGTTGTAGTATTTTTTAAACCAACTGCTGCAGCGATTTCTCCTGCATATACTTCAGTAATTTCTTTTCTTTGGTTAGCATGCATTTGTAAGATACGACCAATTCTTTCTTTTTCGTCTTTAGTTGAGTTTAAAACGTATGAACCACTTTTTAAAACTCCTGAATAAACACGGAAGAATGAAAGTCTACCAACATATGGGTCAGTCATAATCTTAAATGCTAGTGCTGTGAATGGTTCAGAATCACTTGGATGTCTTAATACATCGTTTCCTTTTGCATCAGTACATTCAATAGCTTCAATATCAGTTGGTGCTGGTAAGTAATCAATAACAGCATCAAGTAAAGCACGTGTTCCTTTGTCTCCTAGAGCATCAGCACATAAAACTGGGAAGAATCCTACAGATAGTGTAGCTTTTCTGATAGCAGCTTTAAGCTCTTCTTCAGTAATTTCTCCACCATCTAGGTATTTCATCATTAGTTCTTCATCAAAATCAGCTACTGCTTCAATTAATTTAGTTCTATATTCTTCAGTTTTTTGTACCATGTCTGCTGGGATTTCCATTTCAGATACTTCTTGTTTTTCAGTTCCATCATATTTATATGCTTTTTTAGTAACTAAATCGATGTAACCTTCAAAGAATTGTTCAGCACCAATTGGTAACATAATTGGAGCAGCGTTAGCACCTAATCTACTTTTGATTGTATCAAGTGAATAGTAGAAATCAGCACCCATCTTTTCCATTTTGTTAGCACAAATCATTCTTGGTACTTTATATTCATTTGCTTGTCTCCAAACAGTTTCAGTTTGAGGTTCTACACCTGCTTGAGCATCGATTAGAGCTATAGCACCATCTAGAACTCTTAAACTTCTTTGAACTTCGATAGTAAAGTCTACGTGACCTGGGGTATCGATAATGTTTAATCTATATCCTTTCCAGTGACAAGTAGTAGCGGCAGAAGTAATTGTAATACCTCTTTCCTTTTCTTGTTCCATCCAGTCCATTTGAGATTCACCTTCGTGAGTTTCTCCAATTTTGTGTGTAATACCAGTTAAGAATAAAATTCTTTCTGTTGTAGTTGTTTTACCAGCATCGATGTGAGCCATGATACCGATATTTCTTAATTTGTCAATTGAAACGTCTCTAGCCATAGCAATTACCATCTATAATGAGCAAATGCTTTATTTGCTTCTGCCATTCTATGAGTATCTTCACGTTTTTTGCAAGCTCCACCAGTACCATTTGAGGCATCTATGATTTCGTTTGCAAGATTAATGGCCATTCCCTTTCCATTTCTTAATTTTGCATAATTAACTAACCATCTTAAAGCTAGTGTTTGAGCTCTTTCATCATTAACTTCCATTGGAACTTGATAATTTGAGCCCCCAACTCTACGAGATTTAACTTCTAGAGCTGGTTTGATATTTTCTAATGCAGCATTGTAAACTTCTAAAGCTGGTTTTCCAGTTTTTTCAGCAACTATATCAAATGCTTCATATAATATCTTTTGAGCTGTACCTTTTTTACCATCTAACATAATTTGGTTTACTAATTTAGTAACTACTTTTGAATTATATATAGGATCTGGTAGTACATCTCTTTTAACTGCACGTCTTTTACGCATTTAATTTTCCTCCTATTCTATTATTTTTTGTCTTTTTTAGTTCCGTATTTACTACGTCCTTGTTTACGGTCTTGAACTCCGTGAGTATCAAGTGTACCTCTTACGATATGATAACGAACACCGATTAAATCCTTAACACGGCCACCTCTTACTAAAACAACACTGTGTTCTTGTAAGTTATGTCCTTCTCCTGGAATATAAGCATCGATTTCTTTACCATTAGAAAGTCTAACACGAGCATATTTTCTTAATGCTGAGTTCGGTTTTTTAGGTGTTCTTGTACCAACTTTAGTACAAACTCCTCTTTTTTGTGGACTCTTTGCATCAGTTTGTTTCTTTTCTAGAGTGTTAAATCCAACATTTAATACTGGACTTTTACTCTTTCTTGTTTTTTTGCTTCGATTTTTCTTTACTAATTGATTGATCGTAGGCATTTATTTTCGCTCCTTTCCATTAACACACATCCTGGTGTATCGAACATTGTTTTAAACTAGGTTCTACCTAAGCAGAACCCGTTTTTTCAAAATGCAAATATACTATAACATTTATATGATATGTTTGTCAAGAAAAAATAATGAATTTTTGTGCTAATTTGTTGTTTTCTTATTATCATACGCCTTTATTAAATCTATAGAGTTTTTTTACAATTGTATTATAATCTACGCCTGATCTTTTTGAGAGACAATGTATTTTGTTAGATACATGCACTTTACTAATAAGTTATACTCCGATAAAAGCGTTGGTTTGCTATCTAATACAATTACTTCTTTATAGTATTTTTTAGTTAATTCACTTAATAAGTTTATCTAAGTCTGACCTAAATTAAAATATATTGCTATATTATTGTAAGTTTTTGATAATGTACTTCTACCATGACAATATGAATACTTATCATGAATTACAGGAATGCCAATACCAGCTTCAACCATCGTAGATTCTAAATATTTGCTTGCTGATAATGTTTCAAAACCTGTAAAGATTTCAAAAGCATCACAATTTACATCAAAATTATAATCATATTCTTTCGTACTATCAATTATTCTTTGATAATCATTATCCAAATAATAATTTAATAATATTGCACATGGTATTAATGTTGCTGCTAAAGATATAAAACTTTTTTTCAGGATCTTTACAAACATAATTTAAACTAATTACACTGTTTTCATTGTTTTCCTTACTTTTTTCAAGTTCTTCCTTGTAACTTCTAACCATTCTTTCGGATACTTCAAGTTTTTCTGCTAGTTCCTTTATATTGTATTTTCAACCATTTTCTAAATATTCAAGCATAAATAAACAATTTGATATTTTTGACATAATTAACCCCACATTTAAATCAAAAGCAGATTTAAAAACTGCTATATAATTTATAGATTAAGTAAACTGCAAAAAGTAATGCAAGTAGAAGTATACCACTTAAGACAAGCATTTCAACCAAACCCCAGCCTCTATTATCTTTTAGTTTATTATTTATATTTTTAAGCATCTTTATCACCTGTAAGTGTATTATATTAAATATGATTATAATTGTCAATTTATTAAATTAAAATTTTATCCTTGATTTATTAAAATTAATATGGTATATTTTAGTTGTACTAGTACATATAGTACAATGGAGGATAAAAATGATAGAACTTAAGAATTTAAGTAAGGCATTTGGGAAAGATAAGAGAGTTATCGAAAATCTTGATTGTCACATCCCTGATAATGCAATTTATGGTTTAGTGGGTGCTAATGGCTCTGGTAAATCGACCCTTCTTCGTCTAATATGTAGTATTTATACTGCTGATAATGGAGAAATACTTATAGATGGAGAAAAATCTTATGATAATGAGGAAATAAAGAAGAAAATAGTATTTGTTCCTGATGATTTATTTTTCTTTAATGGGTATAGCTTACTTGACACAGCTATATTTTATCAAAGTTTTTATGAAAATTTTGATTTAGAATTTGTTAAAAAGGAAGCTAAATTATTAAAACTTGATATCAATAAACCAGTGGCAAGTTTTTCTAAAGGAATGAAAAGGCAATGTGCCCTACTTTGTGCAATTGCTTGTAATACGAAATACTTATTTTTTGATGAAACCTTTGATGGACTTGATCCTGTGGTTAGGAAACATTTTAAAGATTTACTCATAAAACAAATGACTAAACAAGATACCACAATTATAATGACTAGTCATAATTTAAGAGAACTTGAAGATATCTGTGATAATCTTGGGCTTTTATTTAAAGGCAATATTCTCTTTGAAGGTGATATTGATAGTCTTAAAACTAATATTATAAAAGTGCAAATTTCTTTAAAAGAAGACTTTTCTAAAGATGATTTTAAAGATTTTGAAATTCTTTCATATAAGAAACTCGGTAATATAGCTACCATAATTATGGAAGATAATAAAGATGTTCGAAATAAACTATCTAAAATGAAACCAATTATTTTGGATTATTTACCACTAACTTTAGAAGAAATATTTATTTATAAAATGGAGGTGCTTGGATATGAATTTAATGAAGTTCTTTAATCTAAAGTTTTTAAAAGAAAATATTAAGAAATCTAATGGAGTGCTCTTATTCTTAGTTTTTATTATACCTGTATTTAATATTATAACTATATTTATGAACTTAAAACAAAATCATTACATAGTTAACTTTATACCATTTAATATAATAAATTATATTGGGGCTTTAATACTACCTATTATAATTGCTTATTCTCTGAATAAGTATTTATTTAAACAAAATAGTGTGGATTTTTATCTATCTAAACCAATTAATAGATGCAAATTATATTTTTCCAATCTTTTAGGTGGGTTCTTTTTAATATTTTGTTTAATACTTTTAAATTCAATTATATTTTTATTATTTGGTTTATTTACTAATATGCTTTTACCATTTAGTTTTATATTAGATTATTTTATTTATTTTCTAATACTATATTTTTTTGTTTATATAATTGCTACTTTAAGTATTTCTTTAACAGGTAATTTTATTACAGCTTTGATTGTTGCTATGATTATCATGTGGATGCCCATGGTTATAAGTTATGGTGATAAAGTTTTATATGATAATTATAATCAAACATATTTAAAAGTATCTAGTTGCAACACAGTAGCAAGTACATGTGTAAATGAAAATAATGAATACAAATATAAGGTTATTGCTAAAAAAAATATATCTGCCAGTTTAAGTTTACCATCAAGTTTTATTTTAAAAAATGAATTTAATATGGTAGATGTTATTAAGACTATTATTCTTTCTATAATTTATGTTTTTTTAGGCTATATAGCATTCAGAAAAAGAAAAATGGAAAATAATAATATTGGGTTTGCAAATGAAATCGTGCATTATATAGTTAAAACTATTACTATCATACCACTTGCCTTTATTGTTAGTTTATTTATTAAAGAAAAAGACTTATTAACAAGTTTTTTAATTATAATCGTTGCCTTTATTTATAGTATTATTTATGATATATTTACTAGAAAAAATAATTATAATGGAATGAAATCAGTAATCATCTTTATTTGGACATTTGTACTTTTATGTTTTGTTAATTTTGGACTTATAGGTCTTTATAGTAGAAATGTAACTCTAAGCACAACAACATTTACATATAAAAATCTTTATGTTGATGATATTGTTTATGAAATTAATAATTTCGACTTTATAGAAAGAATAGAACAAGCAAATAATATTGTCAGTGAAGACTTTTATATTCCAAATAGTAATATACGAATTATGCTAAATATACCAACTGATGTTTATAATAAACTTCATGAAAAAGATTATGAAGATTATCGCAAGTATGCAAATAATTATAATTACAAGCTTGTAAATGGTGCTTATCTTGACTTTGAAAAATTAGATGTATCTAAGCTTAATTTTAAAAACATTAAAACTACGAAAGATGAAAATGATAAGATTATTGATTTATACTCTTACAAAAATCATAAATTTGATTATTTTAGAATATCTATTGATGCTAATAAAGATATATTAAAATATGTTATTAAATACTTTAATGAAAAATTTATAAAAAATAAAGATGAAATATTAAATAGAGTTTTTATTCCTTATGATTATTCAGAAAATGTGGAAAATTCTCAAATATTAAGATATATTTTAACAAAATATCCAAATGTTTTAAAGAATTATTTAATTGAACACTATAATGATAATGTTCAAGATGATTATATGATTATTGATTATGGTTTTGAAAATACATTTGATAAAGTAGATAGTTACATTATAAATGATGTTGATAATTTTAAAGATTTTTTAAACAGTTATAAAGATTTATGCTATAATGAAGGTAATTGTCAAAAGGAATGATGTCTAGTGAACATTAGTATTGATTATCAGTCACGAACCCCCATCTATGAACAAATAGTTAAAGGAGTTGAAAAGTTAGTTATTTTAAATATTTTAAAACCTAATGAACAAATACCTTCAATCAGAGAACTAGCTTGTAGTTTAGGAATAAATCCAAATACTGTAAAAAAAGCTTATGATATTTTGGATAGTAAAGGCATTATTATTACTAAATCTACCAAAGGAACGTTTATAACTGAAGATATTATAAATGCTAAAAATGATAGAATTCTAGAACTATATGATGATTTAAATAATATAATAACTGAACTTAAAAATTATGGATTTTCTACAGAAGAAATTATAACAAAAATAAAAAGTCACAAAAATTAATTGTGGCTTTTAAATTTAAGTTTTTATTTTATAAAATTTACGTTTTTTGTTTGATATATTTGTTTTTTAACTTCTAATTTTAATTTTTTCATAATAAAACCTCATTTCCCTTTTGTGATATGAACCCCAATTGGTAGACACTAATTAAAAACCTGTACATTAAAAAGAGAAAAGTCATTTTTCTCTTTTTGTGTAAGTTTTTCTCTTTTTATTAACTTTTAACTTCAATCTTGTTGTATTATAAAATAATATCCATTCTTCTACAAGTTGAATATATTCTTGTAAAGATGTAATATTATTGTTGTACAGAGTTTCTTTCTTAAGAAGTGAATGCCAACTCTCAATTGGAGAGTCATCAATTGGAGTTCCTTTTCTAGCCATTGAAATAGTTATTCCGTTCGATTCACAAATTGCTTTGTACTCATTAGATGTATATTGAAATCCTTGATCAGAATGCAGGATTAATCCATATACATCTTTTCTTTTGGCAATAGCTTCATTCAAAGTATCTATTACTAACTTATTATCGTTATGTTTTGATATTTTATAAGCAACAACTTTTCTATCATATAAATCTATTATTGTAGATAAATATGCTCTTGAGTCTTTAAATATTAAATATGTTACATCTGTATCCCATACTTTATTTAGTGCGTCAGTAGCAAAATTTCTATTTAATAAGTTTGGTTTAACATTACCTTCAATTCTTTCATTTTTATGCTTCTTTTTTGCTTTTCTTATATATTCAGCCATTAAATTATATTTTTTCATTATTCTTAATACCTTCTTTCCATTCATAACTACACCATATTTTTGGAGTAGGCCATCAACAATCCTACGATATCCATATGTACACTTAGAATCATCAAATATTTCTTTTATTATTAAATAATCATAATAATCAGGATCTTCCTTGTTTCTGTACTTATAATAAGTTTTTGAGCTTATTTTAAGTACGGCACACATGTTAGTAAGTTTATAGTTGTTTCTATATAAATTTATAAATGTTACTTTTTCTCTCGTTGTGCCTTGAGGAAGGCCCGGTATTTTTTTAGTATTTCATATCTTTCTTTCCAGTCATCTTTAGTCAAATCCGAATCTTTTTTTCTGCCTCTTTTTGTACCAGCATTAGGAAATAATTCAGGATGATTTATATATCTTCTTTTCCAAGTTTTTATAGTATATAATGGAATATTATTAATTTTCGCAAGATGATAGGCTGTTACACCATTATTCATTTGATTAACCATTTCATTAACAAATTCATCGGTATATTTAATAAACTTTTGCCCTTTTGAAGCCATAAAAATACACCTCCTTTCGGAAGTGTATTCTATCATATTTTTATAAACAGGTTTTTAATTAGTGTCTACTCTAAAGGGTGCATTTCACTATACTCAATTGGGGTTTTATAATTTAATGCATAACTTGGTCTAAGATAATTATGGTCATAAATTATTGCATCTATGTAATCTTCAACAGTATTATAATCATCCTGATTGAAATCAATATACATTTCTTTCTTTAACCATCCATTTTTAGATTCAATTATCGGATTATCTGTTGGAGTTCCCATTCTCGACATTGACCTAATTATGTTATAATCTTTATGTGCATTATTAAATGCCACTGAGGAATATATTTTGCCTTGATCTGAGTGGAAAATCGTCTCTTGGCTTTTATATCCTCTTTTTATTTTGCTATTTAGCATATCTTGTAATGCATCTCTATGATTTTTCATACTTACGCCATAATAAAAAGGTTTAACATCTGAGCCAATTATCGAATCATCAAATGCATCAACATAATATGTCCAATCATACCTTTGCCTTTTAAACCATATAACTGTTGTATCGGATGTTATCTTTTCTAACGGTCTTGTAGTATTCCAATTATTATTAATAAGATTGGGATATTTAATAGATTCTGCACCAGGTTTTTTATAAGTAGAATAGTGTTTTGCTTTACTTCTTATTTTTAATATTTTACACACTTTATGAACTAAATTATCTGATACTACACAACCAGTTTCTTTACGAATCAAATAATTTATTCTGTGATAGCCATAACTTGGTTTTCTTTTATGAATGTCTCTAATTAAAGGTTCTAAATCTCTACGATTTATTTCATATTGATTTAATATATCCTTTGTTTTTAACCATTTATAATAACCACTTCTAGAAATATTCATTATTTCACATAATGATTTAACAGAATATTTTTTATTTAATGTTTCTACAATTTCAAATTCTTTTTGTTTTATTTCTTGAATACTACAACTGAACCATCTCCTTTCACTAGGTATCCTTTTTTTAATCGTTCATTCTCAATTCTTAATTTCATATTTTCATATTCTAGTTTTTCCATATCAGACAAATTTTTCTTGTTTGAATACTTACATAATGGATTCCCTGGTTTCTTTTGATTTTCTAACCCTTTAATACCCCGTTCATTATATTTGTTTAACCATTTATTAGTAATAGAATGACTTATTCCTTCCTCACGTTCTATTTCCCAACAACTTCGTCCGTTTAGCATTTGTTCAACATATTTTAATTTTTCTTCTTTTGAATAATATTTATTTTTACCGCCTTTTGGTCTTCCTTGCATATTTTCATCTCCTTTACTAAATTATACCAAAGAAAAAGTAAACACATCTTTTTTGTGTCTACTTTTATCTTACAACTTCACTAGATAACTAATATCTGCTTGTCTTTATTTATCATCCTTTTCATATTTAAATAATATCAATTTGATACAATTTTTACTAGTAATGAATTTGATATCAAATTGATATTTACATAACTACTTTTTTGTAGTAAAATTAAAAAGTAAGATAGTTCATACAATATATGACAATTATTTAATATAACGTTTGTTATGATATTAAAAAAGGATGATTTAAATGAAGAAACATACAAAATTATTTATAATACTAGGAATATTTTTAACTTTATGTGTATTACTTATCCTAACAAGGAATAATAAAGTTAATAATATTCATGAGGAAACAAGTAATAATAGAGAGATTAAAAAGTCGTTTTCTAATGGTCTAGCATTGATGATTGAAACAGGTCCGAGAACAGGCACATATGAAAAGTCTACTGATGGAGTGTGGCCAACAGACGGTTATGTTTTTAATAAAAAACTTTCAAAATGCCTAAATGGTGGAGTGCTTACTTGGGATGAGGCAACAAAAAAAATATACATGAGTTCTGATTCAAATGATAAATGTTATGTTTATTTTAATGTTTATGTCAAACCATCAATAGCGGACTATTGTAGTAGTGGAGATACACTTGCCACTTGTGTTAAAAATTTTGGTGACCAAGGCTCTGAAATTTCAAGCATATATATTCACAATTCTAGTTTAACAAATGGAGCAGGTGACAATAGTTATAGATATGCCGGAGCAAATCCAAATAATTATGTATGCTTTGGAAGTGATGAAGAAATATGTCCGGATGATAATTTATATCGAATTATTGGAGTGTTTGATGAAAATGTTAAATTAATTAAGACGATTTCAGTGAGGAATATGGAATGGGCTAGTGATAGTCAAAAGACATATTTGAATGGAGAATATATATTAAATTTAGGAATATATACAAAAAATATAATAAATACTATGTGGAAGATCGGTGGAAGTTCACCTCAAAATATTAAAAATGTAGTACCATCTGTAGTATATCAAAATGAAATAAAAAATCCAGAAGATGTTTCTACTAATACTTTGCAAATAGGGTTAATGTATGTAAGCGATTATGGTTTTGCAGCAAGTCCAAGTGCATGGACAACGAATTTGGAATCTTATAATAGTTCATTAATAACATCTGTAAATTGGTTGTATTTAGGTTTAAAAGAATGGACAATAACTAAGGCTGGTGTTAATTATAGTAATGTATATCGAATTGATGATACTGGAACTATTATTCGTGAATATGATCGTGATAATGGAAAGAAAGGTGAAATAAGACCAACATTTTATTTGAATTCGAATATATATTATATAACTGGTTCAGGTACATATTCTGATCCGATTCGTATTTCATGAAGTAACTTATAGTTGCTTTTTTTCTTTTCTTTAATGTATAATTTAGATGGAGGTAAGGATATGATAATTCCAAAGTTTATAAATAAAGGTAGTGTAATCGGAGTAGTTGCTCCATCTGATGGGGCTGATAATGAATTAAAGGTTAAAAGATTTAAAAATGCGTGTAAGAAATTAGAAGATTTAGGTTATAAAATTAAATTTTCTGATAGTGTCTTTAATTCATTTATGGGCAGAAGCACAAGTGAGAAACAAAGAGCAAAAGAATTTAATGAAATGATTAGTGATAAAAATGTTGATTTAATAATGTGTGCTTCTGGTGGTGAATTTCTTTTAGAAATTTTGCCTTATATTGATTTTGAATTATTAAAAAATAATCCAAAATTTGTCTGTGGTTTTTCTGATCCAACTGGTCTGTTGTATCCAATAACTACAAAGTGTGATATTGCTACAATTTATGGAAAAAATTTCTCTCATTTTGGAATGGAAGAGTATCATCAAAGTGAAAAAGATTTTTTGAATATAATAAATGGTAATATTATAGAACAAAATAGTTATGAAAAATATGAAGATGTTTACCCAGAGAAAGTAACTGGTCTAGAGAGCTATAATTTGGATAGTGATGTAAAATGGATGACGGTCAAGGATGAAGATATATTTATAAGGGGAAGAATTATTGGAGGATGTTTTGATATTATATCAGATTTAGCTGGTACAAAATATGATGGAATAAATGAATTTAATGAAAAGTATAAAAATGATGGTATCATCTGGTATTTTGATAATTGTGAAAAAAGTATGGATGATGTAATTAGAATACTTTGGAAATTTAATGAACTTGGATATTTTAAGTATGCAAAAGGTATTATTTTTGGAAGATTTGGAAAAGAAGTAAGTAATACATATGAAAATTTAATTGATTGTTTAAAAGATAGTGTAATAAGTAAGTTGGATATACCTATAATATATAATGCTGATGTAAGTCATAAAGGACCATGTTTAAATATAATTAATGGTGGAATAGCTGAAATTGAAGTGAAAAATAATAAAGGGAAGGTTAAATTTAGAATTTCTGAATAAACTTTATATAGAGGGATAATATGCAACAATTTATATTACATGTAATAGAACAATTTGGCTATCTCGGAGTATTTTTTCTAATATTAATTGAAAATGTGTTTCCACCGATACCATCAGAAGTAATTCTTTTATTTAGTGGCTTTTTTAGTACTTATACAAATTTAAGTGTGTTTTATATGATACTTGCATCAACGATTGGTTCACTTTTGGGTGCTATAGTTCTTTACTTTATAGGAAAAATATTTAATAAAGATAGATTAAAAAAGATAGTTAGAAGTAAAATAGGTAAAATACTATTTTTGAAAGAAAAAGATATAGATAAAGCTGATGAGTGGTTTGATAATAAGGGAGATAAATGTGTGTTCTTTTGTAGGTTTGTTCCAATTGTTAGAAGTCTAATTTCAGTACCTGCTGGTATGAGTGAAATGCCAATGTTTAAGTTTATTGTTTATACAATATGTGGATCAATGATTTGGAATACAGTATTAATTTGTGCTGGATATAAATTAGGTGATAATTGGAAATGTTTTTTAAGCATATTAGATAAGTATAAATTGCTAGTAATTATAATATTTATTATAGTATTTATATATGTAATAATAAAATTTTATCGAAAAAGAAGAAAAAGTAAAAATATATAGAGCTTTTTCTTTTATTTTGTTATAATATATTTGTTGGTGAGGTGTAACTATGAATGGAAATGTAACATTACTTCCTGCAGATACTTATGTTGTAATAAATAAAAGTATTTTGTGTGATATTGATAGAAAATATTTAATTTCCTTTTATGAACCAATTATAGGTCATTTAGCTACATCTTTATATTTAACTTTGATTAACGATTTAGAAAGTGAAAAACAAATATCAAGAGATTTTACTCATCATCATTTAATGAGTCTTTTAAAGGTGCCATTAAAAGTATTAAAAGAAGCTAGAGAAGTTTTAGAAGGTGTTGGGCTTTTAAAAACATATTATAAAGAAGGCGATGTTAATCAATATATTTATGAGATTTATTCACCATTAAGTCCGAATGAATTTTTTAATCATCCCATTTTAAATATAGTTTTATATAATAACTTAGGTGCTACAGAATATGAATATTTAAAGAAGCAATATCAAAAAGTTAAAGTTGATACAAAAACGTTTATAGATATAACTAAAAAGTTAGATGATGTAATGGAAAGTGCTGTAAATATGCCGGTTATTGATGTGGTTGAGAGAAGTATTAATGATATTGAAGTAAGTGACCATGTGGATTTTGATTTAATATTATCAAGTATACCAAAAGGAATTATTAATGAAAAAGTATTTACTAAAAAAACAAAAGAATTAATTAATGAACTGGCATTTATATATAAGATAGATACTTTAAAAATGGTGGAATTAATAAGAAGTGTTCTTAATGAATATGGTATGATAGATAAGAATAATTTAAGAATTAATGCAAGAAGAATGTATCAATTTAATAATGGGGCATTACCAACATTAATATATAGATCTCAACCAGAACATTTAAAGAGTCCTGATGGAGATAATTCAATGCGTGGTAAAATAATAAAAATGTTTGAAAGTATTAATCCGGTTGATTTTTTAAGAAATAAATATCATGGGGCTAAACCTACGAATAGGGATATTAAAATTATAGAAAATTTAATTATTGATTTGGAAATGCCTCCGGCGGTAGTTAATGTTTTACTTGATTATGTTTTAAGAAAAAATAATAATAAACTTGCAACTAATTATATTGAAACAATTGCAGGACAATGGAAGCGAGCTGGCTTAAAAAATGCAACTGAAGCCATGAACTTTGCTGAAAAAGAAAATAAAAAATATACTAAGAAGTTTGATAATGAAAAAGTAACTAAAGAACCAGTTTGGTTTAATAAAGTAAATGAAGCAAGTGAAGTAACTGAAGC
>OLHG01001455.1_pt1 | contig 14513 bp, 10 predicted proteins | sample 1605971 | NCBI WGS metagenome assembly OLHG01 (sample SAMN03283289) | human gut metagenome | biome: human-associated habitat; material: feces | host: Homo sapiens | place: Peru | collected 2012 | reverse complement strand
CCCCACACCCGTCCCGGGCTTTGCCCGGTCCACCCTCTCCCAGGAGAGGGTTTTTTGTTACTTTACTGCTTCTGCGCCATCACGACACTACCCACCGGCACGGAATCCCCGTCCCGGATTTCCAGGGTGATCTTGTCAAAGTCGGCGTTTTTCAGGTCTTCCAGCCAGATGTTGCCGGAGCCGAAGTCCAGCCAGCCCCAGAAGTCCAGCTCCGGGCAGTAGACTTTCAAGTAATTCTCCACGGCCTTTTCATCCACCACGGCGAAGGGCAGCTGGAATTTGTAGCCTGTCAGAGTCTTGGTCAGAGTGGCATCCGCGAAGCGGAGCCCGGGGACCTCACCGGACTGGAAGGAGAAGGTCTTTGCCTCCCCTTCCGGCTGAGGAGCCGCCGTCAGAGTCACTGGAAGCTTCTGGCGCATCACGTCTTCAATGGCTTGGTTTTCCGCATCCACCACATATACCTCGCAGGTGCCTGTCAGCGTTTCCGGGATGTCCACCAGATGGTCACCGGAAATGAGAATGGTCATTTCACCGGGGGAGGTGTTTTTCATCAGCTGGCCTTGGCCGTTGCCGTTCCACCCGTCCAAATCAACGCTTGCCCCGGCGAAGAGGAGCTTCTTGTCCTGCTGGGCAGCATATTCCTTCAGGGTTTGACTTCCATCCAGTCCAATCTCCATGGTAGAGTCTTCCGGACCGCAATAGGTGGGAGCTACTATGTACTGATCTCCGCCGGAAACGGTGACGGTGATGAGCAGCTTATCCCCGGTGTACAGGCTCTGGGTCAGGGCACAGCTCCAGCCCTCCTCCGCTTCTGCAGCGGCGGTTTCCGGGGTAATGTAGGGCTCCACCTCTGAGGGCAGGGCCTGGGTGGTGCCGCTGAGCATATCCCGGATGCCCAGGATATTTACGACGGCGTAGGCGGTAACTGCCAGGGCAAAAACCAGGCAGGCCGCCAGAATCAGCACCCACAGCTTTCGGTGGGCAGGCTTTGCCTGATATCTGCCGCCCTTGGGGCTGCGATTCAGGGAGATGGTTTTTTCCAGTTCCCAGGTGGAAAGATACTTGTCGTCAATGCCATTCAAGGCCATGTTCAGTTCCTGTACCGTCATACGGCAATGCCCTCCTTTTCCAGGCTCCGGCGCAGTCCGTCCCGAAGCTTTTGCAGCCGGTATTGGATCTGCCGGGGTGTCTGCTCGGTGCGCTCGGCGATTTCTGCCAGGGGTACGGCGTAGAAATACCGTGCCACGAAAATTCCCTGGTCGGCTTTACTCAGCTGTCCCAGAAATCGGTTCATGTTCAGCGTGATGGCCCGCTTTTCCATTTGGACCCCCAGGTCCTGCCGCCCATCGGGGAGGCATTCCTCCAGCTCTGATAAGAGCAGCTGCGTTCCGGTGGAGCGTTTATCCGCCGTCAGGTAGCTGTAGCGTTTAAAAGAGAGATTCCGCACGATCCGGGACAGGAAGTGCCGCAGGACCCGGGGCCGGGTAGGCGGCATGGCGTTCCAGGCGGCAAGATAGGTGTCGTTCACCGCCTCCTCAGAGTCCTCTTGGGTATGCAGAATGTTTTCGGCAATGGTATGTAGGTAATTTCCGTATTTCACGCCCGTTTCCTGAATGGCTTTTTCCGACCGGGCGAAATACAAGTCGATAATAGCGCTGTCGTCCATGATGTCCTCCTGTGGTTTTCCGCCGGAGCGGGTTTGGTAAGGTCCTTACACCTATATAGTACCAAAAGAAACAGCGAGAAACAAAAAATTCCGGAAAATTTTTCCCGGCACCGCTTGGCTGGTGCCGGGAATTCGCAACCTGTTTACGCTTCCTTCCGCCGCTCCAGCTTCCGGAAGACCGCCAGGAAGGCGGCCAGCTGGATGACGAAGGTGAGAAGCCAGGACAGCGGGTAGGACATATACAGCACACTCTGGGTGTGGAACTGAGGGATCTGGAAGATGGTGTAGATCCACAGGATCCGGATGCCGCAGATGCCGAGAACGGACAGCAGCATGGAGATGAAGGAGGCCCCCAGGCCCCGGAGGACACCGGTGATCACATCCTGGATGGCAAAGAGGCAGTAGGGCAGCACCGTGATATACATCCGGGCAATGCCGATGGAAATGGCCTCCTGAGAGTCGGTGATATACAGCGACAGCAGCTGGGGCGCAAAGACGCACATGAGAACACCGGTCACAATGCCGAAGATCACGGCATAGATCTCACACAGCCAGGTGGTTTTCTTTACCCGGTCATAGCGCATGGCACCGCTGTTCTGGCCTACGAAGTTCACCGCCGTCTGGTGGAAGCTGTTGACGATGACGTACTCGAAGCCCTCCAGGTTGGCTACCGCCGCATTGCCGGAAACGGCAATGGAGCCGAAGCCGTTGACCGCGGACTGGATGACCACATTGGACAGGGAGAACATGGAGCTTTGAATGCCTGCGGGAACGCCGATACGAAGCATCTTCTCAATGGGCTTTCTGTGAAAATGGAGCTTTTTCAGGTCCAGCTTGCAGGCATCGGTCCGGCGAGTCATCACATACAGAATGGCTGTAGCAGACAGCGCCTCTGAAATCGTGGTCGCCCAGGCCACGCCGTCCACGTTCATGCCAAAGCCATGGACAAAGACCACATTGAGGATCACATTCAGTACCCCCGCCGCCGTCAGGATCACCAGGGGGCTCTCGGTGTCCCCCGCTGCCCGGACCATGGAAGCGGCAAAGTTGTAGAGCATATTAAAGGTAATGCCCAGAAAATAAATGCGCATATAGAGGGCAGCCAGAGGCAGCACATCCTCTGGGGTAGACATAGCCTCCAGAATGGCCTCGGAAAAAGCCACGCCAAAAACGGTCAAAAACACACCGCTGACCGCCGCCAGCGGCACCGCCGTATGGACCGTCTCCCGAACTGCTCCATCCTCCCGGCTGCCGATACCGTGGGCTACGGACACACCCGCGCCTACGGACAGTCCGATGAACAGGTTGACGATCAGATTGGTAATGGCACCAGTGGACCCCACCGCCGCCACAGACACGCTGCCGCAGTACCGCCCAACCACCACCAGATCCGCCGCGTTAAAGAGAAGCTGCAGGACGCTGGTCAGCATAATGGGAATGGAATACGTCATAATGGGCCAGACCAGGGAGCCGTTGAGCATATCGATCTCTTTTCTTTTCATTTCTTCCTCCCGATGATACTATCCTGATTTCTTTCAAAACGGAGGTATTATACATCTGCTCTTTACAAATGTCAAAATATGGGCCTATAGAAAAAAGAGCGCCGAAGGGCGCTCTTTTTGTTAGAATTTTCCGCTTCTGCCGGAGTGGCTTCCAGAGGAATAGCTATGGGACACACTGCCGCCGCCACCGGAGGAATGATCCGACTCCTTCTGCCGCGGCGTTCTCGAAACGGTTCTTCTCAGGAAGTGGTCCGACTGGCGGGTCAGGCGCATAGAGCCTGGGACAATGTAGTCGTCTGCCTGGGTCTTCACGCCGGCAGAATGCATGGGTGCAATCAGTACAACGGCGGTGACACCGGCAAAAAACAGTCCGGGCAGAAAGAACAGAATGGAGAATCCGCCCTCCGCGTCATTCCGGCTGGTCTCCCCTTCTCCGATTGGGGTTCCCTCGGAAGCCGCCTCCAGGAACTCCTGGCACACATTCAGGTACTCGTTGAAGCCGCCGTAATAGTCGTTGTCCCGCAGGTACGGGAGCACCCGATCCTCCAAACGGTCCCGGCCTCCCTGGGTAAAGGCATAGTTTCCCCAGTCTCCGTTAAAGTCAAAAACAAAGTCCCGTTCTTTCATGCTGATCAGGAAAGTAGCCGCATCCCGGTTCTCTCCCCAGCCCAGGTCATAGGTTTCAAAAATGTCGATGCACGCATCCTCGATGTTGGACTTATCACTGTACTTTCCATAATCCTCCACCGCAATGATGTAGATACTGATGGAGTACTCCTCACTGAGCTCATTTGCCCGGCTGAGAAGGGCGCTCTTCTGGTCCGCCGTCAGCAGGCTTGCCGTGTCGCTGACGTGGCCCAATTTTGCCTGGCTGTCTCCTTCTTCCGCCGCCATAGCCGGAAGGGCCATGGCAACCAGCAGCACCAAGGCCAGGAGCACGAGAGAAAAACGTCTTGTTTTCATAGTCGTCCACCTCCTCAAATAAACAGCCAGCCCAGCAGCGCCGTGCCCACAGCGAAGGCACCGCCAATGAAGGCCCACAGCCGCTTCTTATCGATGGGCAGATCTCCGATGAGCTTGCCGGTCTGACCGTTCATGGCAAAGAGGAAGTTCTTCCCCTGCCACTGGGTGGACAGGAGCCACACAGGCATCAGGGCGTACTTGACGTCTCCCGGCTTCACACGCAGATTCTTTCGGGCAGTGACACAGGTCTCGTAGCCCAGGACCGTATTGCGGACGGCGTTTTCGGCGCTGTTTTCGCAGCGGACCCGAGCCCGTCGGCTGCTCTCGTCCTTGGACACGTCATACTTTTCTGCCAGGAAGCCCGGCAGATAGGACATGGCAAAGGGCTTCAGGCCGCCGTAGTCGTAGGGCTCGATGGCATCCATATGGCCATCCGGCATTTTGGTAGCCCCATCCACCGGCACCTTTTCAAAGGACAGGCTGCCCTGGCGGTGGACCAGGAAATGGTCTGTCTCTGTAATGTACTCGTCCGGGGTGGTGTGGGTATGAGAGCGGGTGGCGTTGAAGGTCATATCTGCCTCAACATTGGCATCGTAAAGCCAGAAGGGCACATACACCCCCTTGATCTCCTCCACATGACTGTCCGTCAGGAAGGACCTGGGGAGGATGGGCCGGTGGCTGTAGTGCTTCTTCAGCGCTTCCATGGCCTCCTCCTTGGTCTTCATGAAGGGGATCACATAGTCCGGCTTTTTCGCTCCCGAAAGATTTCCGGGGATCACCGTGGGGTTGCCGCAGTAGGGGCAGGAGGTGGCTGCAGTGGTTTCATCGCAGATAAGCTCCGCGCCGCAGTTTGGACAGCTGTAGGCCTTCAGCTTCTGGGCATCCTGCCCCCAGTCGTCTCCGGCGGCATTCACGTTCCAGTCTCCCTCCTGGGAGACGTTCTGCTCTTCCTTTTCAAAGGCCTCGATGGCCTCCTTGGTAGAGCCGCGCTGCATGGCCTCGATCTCCTCCAGGGTATAGCTGCTGCCGCAGTAGTCGCATTCCAGCTTCCCGGAGCTCCCTACAAAGTGGAGCGGACCCGTACAGGCCGGGCACTTGTATTGGACGGTTTCATTGGGCATTGCCCTCTCCCCTTTCTTGCCGTGAGAAACGGTTTATTTGACAATATCCGCCTCGGAGAACCGATTGCCGCACTCCGGGCAGAATTTCGGCGGATGCTTCGGATCCTCAGGATCCCAGCCGCACTTGCTGCACTTGTAGTTCGGCTCCGCGGAAGGCCGCTTGGCTCCGCACTCGGTGCAGAATTTGCCGGTATTCACCGCGCCGCAGGCGCACTTCCAGCCAGCGTCCGGCTTCTTGGCGCCGCACTCCGGGCAGAACTTTCCGGTGGCCTTGGTGCCGCACTCCGGGCAGGTCCATCCATCCTCTGCTTCCTTTTGGGTATTGGCAGGGGTCTGGTACACAGGCTGCTGAGAACCCATCTGGAACAGATTCTGGGTGTTGACACCGCCGGCAGAGCCTGCCATATTCATGCCCGCAAAGGCCATCATGGGGCCGGTGGCGGTATTCTTGGCCGCGGCTTCCATGGCGTTGGCTGTGGCATCCACCATCCGGCCTGCCGCCGCGTTGCCGCCGCCCAGGAAGGCGGACTGCTGCATGGCCTTCAGCCGCTTCTCATCCTCTTCCGTAGCGTTGACGGAGGACACACCGAAGGACACCACCTCGATGCCCCGCTTCTGCCGCCACTGGCTGCTGAGGACCTCATTGAGGGCCGTGGCAATATCCACGGTATGCAGAGGCAGCTCTGTATAGCCAATGCCCATGGCGGACATCTTGCCAAAAGCGGGCTGAAGAGAGGTCATGAGCTCGGACTTCAGCATGGAGTCCAGCCGATCCCGCCGGAATTCATCGGTAATGTTTCCGCAGACATTCTTATAGAAGAGGATGGGGTCACAGATCCGGTAGGAATACTCGCCGAAGCACCGGACGGACACCGTGGTGCGGAAACCGATATCCTGATCCACTACCCGGAAGGGCACCGGAGTGGGGGTGCCGTACTTATTGCCGTAGAGCTCCTTGGTGTTGATGTAATAGACCCGCTGGTCCTTGCCCGTGTCCCCACCGAAGGTGAACCGGCGGCCAAAAGAGGCGAAGCTGGCCTTGACACTCTCTCCCAGGGCCCCGGAGAAGATGCTGGGCTCGGTGGAGGCATCGTAGACGAATTCGCCAGGCTCGGCGCAGACCTCCGCGATCTTCCCCTGATCCACGATCAGCATACACTGACCGTCTGCCACGGCGATCACGGAGCCGTTGGAGATGATGTTATCGCTGCCCTTGTTGGAAGACCGGGAGGACACCCGCTTGCGCCCCTTTACCGCCAGAACCGTTTCCGGCAGAGCGTCACAGTAAAAATACTCCTTCCACTGGTCAGCCAGAACGCTGCCCGCGGAAGAAAGCGCCGCTTTGATAAGACCCATAACCATTCGCTCCTTTAATTTTCAGATGATATAGAAAACAACTGTTTCCTTCTGTTTCATAATACCAAATTTCTTTACAAAAATCAATCCTTTTCTGACGGGACGCGGAAGGTTGACTTTTTCTGGGTCCCGCTGTAATATGGCTGTAGAAACAACCACGCTCCCATACCATTGGAACGGCAGAACCCTGGAGCTGACAGGCGGTCATTCTTGACTTCCCCTGCCCCAGGGCTTATAATGAGTGTAAACAAGCCTTTTTCGGAGGTCTCTATGGATACTTCTTCCCTTCGCCGCAAAATGCAGGGGGAAACCCTTTGGTTCTGCGCCCTGGTGCTGCTGCTGATCCCCGTATACCTGGGGCAATTCCGCCTGGGGCGGATCTCCACCTATTGCGTATATGCCGCGTCCTTGCTCGCTTACCTGATGCTCGCCTTCAAACTGTATGTGCTGGACGGTCGAAGCCGGAAGGAACTGGCCCTGATCACCCTGGCCCTGGGACTTTTGGCCATTGGCGTTGCCGTCTCCGGTACCCGAAGCCTTTTCAGCACCGCCTTGCTGGCCTTTAGCGCAAAGGACGTACCCTTTTCCAAAATTGCCCGGGTCTGCTTCTGTTTCTTTGCCGGTGTCATTCTCCTGAACGCCATTCTGGTGCTTCTGGGCATTCTGGAGGACAGGGTGATCATCCGGGGAGAACTCATCGGCTACGGGAACCGGCGGCACACCCTGGGCTTCGGCTACCCCAATACCCTGGCTCTGTGGAGTATGGTGACGGTTTTTGCTGCCCTGCTGATCCCGAAAAAGGGGTGGAAGACAAAAATACTCTGCGCCCTGTTTGCCCTGAGTACCTTTCTGCTGACCGACTCCAAAGCGGCTTTCCTCAGCTCCGCCCTGGCCGTTGCCCTGTGCTCCCTGGCACCGGTGCTGGAAAAGCGGCCGAAGATCAGCCAGGCGGCTCCCTACATCGCCGCGGGACTGGTGGCTCTGGTTGCGCTCCTATTCATCCTTTTGTCCCTTCTCTACCGGGAAGAGAGTCCGCTTTTTGAATTGCTGAACACGCTTTTCTCTCAGCGGCTGGGCTATGCCGGTCAGGGATTCCGGCTTTTCGGTGTCTCGGCTTTCGGGGCCCATGTGGACTTCGGCTGGGACCCGGTGGACAGCCTGTACGCCTACGGTCCCATCTGCCTGGGGGTGCTCCCCTGCCTCATTTATCTGTGCCTGGCCGTGTACGGGGCCTACCGCGGCGCAAAGGCGGGACGGTGGGAGATCGCGGCAATCGCCCTTGCGGGGATGCTCTATTCCACAATGGAATACTCCCTCATCAATCCCATTTTCCCGCCCCTGTTCGCCGTCTGCGCGGATCTTGAAAACCGTTCCCAAAATATCTAATCATATCCGTCGGTTTGCCACAAGTCCCCTGGGCTTTTTCCGTTTTTTTCAGTAGATTTTTGTCGATTTTTCTATTGCATTGCCCCAAGTCCCAATGGTATAATGGTAATGTACGTTGTCCGGGCCACCGGATGAAATAGATTTTGAAGCGAGGTAAATCATTGATGATTACGTACGGAGAGAATATCAAGATTTTCTGCGGCAATTCCAATCGCGCCTTCGCCGAGGGCATTTGCAAAAACCTGGGCGTAGAACTTGGAAAGGCCGAGGTGAAGACCTTCGCCGACGGTGAGGCTTCCGTCAGCCTTTTGGAAACCGTCCGCGGTGCCGATGTTTTCCTGGTTCAGTCCACCTGTAAGCCCGTGAACGACAATCTGATGGAGCTGCTGGTCATGTGCGACGCCTGCCGCCGCGCCTCCGCCGGCAGAATCACCGCCGTGATTCCCTACTTCGGCTACGCCCGTCAGGATCGGAAGGCCAAGAGCCGCGATCCCATCTCCGCCAAGCTGGTGGCCAACATGATCACCGCCGCCGGTGCCGACCGGGTGCTGACCATGGACCTCCATGCCGCCCAGATCCAGGGCTTCTTCGATATTCCTCTGGACCACCTGCTGGGCAATCCCACCTTTGTCAATTATTTCCTCGATAAGTTCCCCGAAAACCAGTACAACCATGAGGAGTTCGTAGTCGTCTCCCCGGACGTTGGCTCCGTGGGCCGTGCCCGGGCCTTTGCCGCCAAGGTCCACATGGGCCTTGCCATTGTGGACAAGCGCCGCCCCAAGGCCAATGTCTGCGAGGTCATGAACATCATCGGCGACGTGAAGGGCAAGACCTGCCTGCTGTTCGATGACATGGTGGATACTGCCGGTTCTCTGTGCAACGCCGCCCACGCTCTGGTGGAAATCGGCGGCGCCAAAGAGGTCTATGCCTGCGCCACCCATGGCGTGCTGTCCGGTCCCGCCTACGAGCGGATCGAGCAGAGCCCCATTAAGGAAATGGTCTTCCTGAACACCATTCCCGAGGTTGGCAATACCCCCAGCCACAAGATCAAGTTCCTGGATGTTTCCCACGTGTTTGCCCGGGCCATCGAGCATGTCCACGGCGGCACCTCCATTGCGGATCTGTTCTAAGCCATGCAGGATAACAGCTGGCTGATCGTGGGCCTGGGCAATCCCGGCCCCGAATACGCCAAATCCAGGCACAATATCGGCTTTCGCTGCATCGACATCCTGGCGGACAAGCTGGGGGTCAAGATCGACCGGGCCAAATTTGAGGGGCTCTACGGGCAAACGGAGTACCAGGGGCACAAGCTGTACCTTTTGAAGCCCCTGACCTATATGAATCTCTCCGGCCGGTCCGTGCTGCAGCTGAGCAGCTTCTTCAAAATTCCGCCTGAACGGATCATTGTCATTTTTGACGATATCTCCTTAGACCCCGGGCGGCTGCGGGTCCGGGGCAACGGCTCTGCCGGAGGCCACAACGGTATCAAATCCATCATTGCCGAGCTGGGAAGTCAGGAGTTCCCCCGGGTCAAAATCGGCGTAGGCGCCAAGCCCCACCCGGATTTCGACCTGGCAGCCTGGGTGCTCTCCACGTTTTCCGCCAGCGAGGAAAAGGCCCTGGCCGTCTCGCTGGAAAACGGAGCCAAGGCGGCGTTGACCCTGATGACCCAGGGTGTCAGCGAAGCGGCCAACAAATTTAACGGAAGCCATCCCTGATCGCTTCTGAGTAGCACGAAACGGAAAGAGATTTCTTCTCTTTCCGCTTTGTGGCGTGTTGAGGTATTTCTTATGGAACAACCCCTTCTTTTTATGCTGAAAACCATTCCGGAGTATGCCATCCTGGCGGACACGCTGAAGGCGGGCCGATCCGCCGCTGTCACCGGCGTGGGACAGATCAACCGAAGCCACATGATCGCCGGGCTCTCCCAGGATCTGCAAAAGCCCTTTGCCATTGTCTGCCAGGACGACATGACTGCCCGGCGGATCCAGGAGGAGCTGAAGTGCTTTCTGGGGCTCACCGCTCCCATCCTCCCCGGCCGGGACCTGACCTTTTATGATGCTGCCGTAGCCTCCAAAACCTGGGAGCAGAAGCGGCTCCGGCAGCTGCGGGACTGGAGCAGCGGCGCTGTGCCCATCCAGATCCTCACCTGGGAATCCCTGAGTCTGCGGACCATGCCCTGGGATGTGCTGCAAAAAGCCTCTTTCACTCTGGAGGTGGGCCAGGAATACAGCCTGGATGACCTGGCCTCCCGACTCACCGCCGCAGGCTACAGCCGCTGCGGTATGGTGGAAGGTCCGGGACAGTTCGCCTTCCGGGGCGGCATCGCCGATATCTTCTCCCCCGGTGAGGACAGGCCTGTGCGGCTGGAGTTCTTCGGCGATGAACTGGACACCATGGGCTACTTTGACCCGGACACCCAGCGCCGCAGCGACAATGTGGACAAAATTCAGATTCTCCCCGTCTCTGAGGCCCTGCCCGGAATGCACCCCAAGGGCATTGCCGGAATGGAAAAGGACCTGCAAACCCTCATTTCACGCCAGCGCCGCCGGAAGCACCCCAACGAGCTGCTGATCGAAACCCTGACCAAGGACCTGGAAAAGCTCCGCAGCGGACTCCACAACTCCGCCTGGGACCGGTATCTGGCCCTCATGTACCCGGAAATGGCCTGCGCCGCGGATTTTGCCCCCAAGGACTGCATCTGGGTCCTCTGCGACCATGCCAATCTCTCCCGTGCTGCCCGGACCCGCACCGATGAAATGGGCCTCCAGCTGGACAGTTTGCTAAACGGCGGCCAGGTAGCGGGAGAGCTCTGCGACTTCGTCATCCAGTGGGAGGACTTTACCAAGCGGCTCCGGGGAAAATCTACCGCCTATTTCGATACCTTCGGCGGCAGCGCCTACCCGGAGGAAAATCTCCCCAGCCAGCTTCTGCCCGTTACCGCCAAGCAGCTGCCCAGCTACGGCGGCAACCTGGATGCCGCCGTCAGCGACATGAGCCATTACCAGAAGATGCAGTTCGGCACCCTGGTGCTCTGCGGCACAAGGCACCGGGCAGAGCTCATGCAGCAGATGCTCCGGGAAAAGGGACTTTCCGCATTTCTCGCCATCCCTCTGAACACCCTGCCAAAGCCGGAACAGATCCTGCTCACCGACGGCACCCTGCCCTACGGCATGGAATATCCTCTGTCCAAGCTGGCAGTACTGACGGAGGGCCAGCTCATTGCCAAAACCGCCCCCCGGCGAAAGGCACCGGCCACCAAGAAATCCGCCACCAACCGGCAGAAGCTGAACGCCTTCACAGACCTGACTCCCGGAGACCTGGTGGTTCACGAAAACTACGGCATTGGCCGGTTCGTGGCCATGGAGCAGATCAAGGTGGGGTCTGCCGTCAAGGACTATATCAAAATCGCCTACCAGGGCTCGGATACCCTTTTCGTCCCTGCCACCCAGCTGGATCTGGTGAGCAAATACATCGGCGGCGGCGAGGACGCCAACATCCGCCTGAACAAAATCGGTTCCGACGCCTGGCAGAAGACCAAAGCCAAGGCCCGAAAGGCCGCCAAGGATATGGCGGGGGAGCTCATCCAGCTCTATGCCGCCCGAAAGCGGCAGTCCGGCTACGCGTTCTCTGCCGATGCCCCCTGGCAGCGGGAATTTGAAGACAATTTCCCCTATCCGGAGACGGACGACCAGCTGCGCTGCATCGCCGACATCAAAAAGGATATGGAGTCCCCCATCCCCATGGATCGGCTTCTCTGCGGCGACGTGGGCTTTGGCAAAACGGAGGTGGCCCTCCGGGCCGTCATGAAAGCGGTTATGGACGGCAAGCAGGTGGCCATTCTGGTGCCCACCACGGTGCTTGCCCAGCAGCACTACCAAACCGCCGTCTCCCGATTCCGGGGCTTCCCGGTAAATGTGGATGTCCTCAGCCGGTTCCGGACTCCCAAGCAGCAGGCGAAGACATTGCAGGATGTGAGAAGCGGCAGTGTGGATGTGATCATCGGCACCCATAAGCTGCTGCAAAAAAGCGTCCAGTTCAAGGATCTGGGGCTTCTGGTGGTGGACGAAGAGCAGCGCTTCGGCGTGACCCACAAGGAGCGGCTGAAAGAGATCTCCAAAGGCGTGGATGTGCTGACCCTTTCCGCCACCCCCATCCCCCGAACCCTGAACATGGCCCTGTCCGGCATCCGGGATATGTCCACCATCGAGGCCCCCCCTGCCGACCGGTACCCGGTGCAGACCTTTGTCATGGAGTACAATACCGCCGTCATAGATGACGCCATCCGCCGGGAGGTGGACCGGGGCGGCCAGGTATTCTACCTCCACAACCGCACCGAGACCATCGACCAGTGCGCAAGCGCCCTGCAGAAGCGCATCCCGGGCCTTCGCATCGGCATTGCCCACGGCCAGATGACCGAGGAGGCACTGGGCGAGGTGATGACCGACATGGCCGAAGGAGAGATTGATGTGCTGATCTGTACCACCATCATCGAAACCGGCCTGGATATCCCCAACGCCAATACCCTGATCATCGAAAACGCGGACCGGTTCGGTCTGAGCCAGCTCCATCAGCTCCGGGGCCGGGTAGGCCGGTCCACCCGCCACGCCTACGCCTACTTCACCTACCGGCCGGACAAAAACCTGACGGAGGTGGCCGAAAAGCGCCTCTCCGCCATCCGGGACTTTGCTGAATTCGGCTCCGGCTTCAAAATCGCTATGCGGGACCTGGAGATCCGGGGTGCCGGCAACCTGCTGGGTGCCGAGCAGTCCGGCCACATGATGAGCGTGGGCTATGATATGTACCTGAAGCTCCTGGACGAGGCCGTTCTGGAGGAAAAGGGCGAGGCCCCCAAGGGACCGGACTGCACCGCCGACCTGAACGTCACCGCCAACGTGGACAAGGACTACGTCTCCCGGGGCGAAGAGCGAATGGATCTTTACCGCCGCATGGCCGCCATCCGCAGCCAGGAGGATGCCGACGATCTCTTAGACGAGATCGTAGACCGCTACGGCGAGCCCCCCAAGGGCGTGCTGAACCTCATCGACATTGCCCTGCTCCGCGCCCAGGCAAGGAACCTCGGCATCAAAGACATTCGCCAGAAGGGCGAGGATGTGTTCTTTGTGCTGGCAAACTTGAACTTCGAGGCCGTGGGCAACCTTTGCGCCGACCCGGACTACAAAGCAAGGGTGGTCTTCCAGGCCAACACCAAGGAGCCGACCCTAAAGCTCCGCCTGGCCCCCGGCAGCGACAGCCTGAAGCAGAGCAAGGTATTTGTGAAGCGGTATCAGGGGTTCTGTTCGTGATTTTTCCCCGAAGGCTCTGGCCTTCGGGGCGTTTTTATGGAGGACAAATTCTGATTTATCTTTTCCCGTCTGCACAAACCCGGTTGCCCTTCCCTTCCATTTGTGGTATACTTTTCTAAAAACAATCTTCACCCTGTTTCAGGGAGGTATTTTGTAATGGAACATGATTTGATTCCCAACGAAGAAGAGCTGGACGATGATGCCTTTCTGGCTTCCTTGGATGATCTTTTGAAGGAGGACAGCGAAGAATCAGCCTCTCCGAAAGACGAACCAGAAGAGACCATAGAAAAGGAAAAAAAGCAGCCCCCCAAGTGTCTGCTCCCGGCGCTGGGCGCTGCAGCGGCTTGTGCTCTCGTTGCCCTGGGCATTTACGGCATTCTCACCCTGGCGGACCCCTATCATCGGAAGATTGTGGATGGGGTCAGCTTTGGCACGGTGGACCTGTCCAATATGACCAAGGGGCAGGCAAAAAAGGCCCTGAATGCGGCTTATAAAAATCCAACCATGACCGTTTCCTTCCCGGACTTTGGGCTGCCCTTGGAAGAATCCGGCAGCTCCATAAACCTGAGCAGCCTGAGCATCACCCCGGAGGGGGCTGGGGTTTCTGTAGACACCGCCGGGGCCCTCCAGGCGGCCTATGCCGTTGGGCGGACGGAAGAAGCCCAGGACGACACCGCGATCCCCTTTGCGGACTTTCTGACCCTGGATACCGAGGCCCTTCGGCAGAATGTGGCGGACTTTGAGGAGCGGCTGCAAAGCTACACCATTCCCCACACCGCCTACTTAGAAGGAGACAAGCCGGATGTGACGGACCCCAAGGCTGTCCCCCAGACTCTGGTCATTACTCCCAGCCAGGCAGGGCCGAAAATCGATGGAGACACCCTGTACGAGGACCTGCTGGCCGCTTATCAGGCGGGAAACCTCAGCTGCACCTACTCCGGGTCTGTTACCAAAACCACCCCGGAGCTTGCGGACCTGCAAAGCATTTACGACGAAAATTGCTTCGCCGCCCAAGAGCCCTCCATTGACAAGCAAACTCTGGAGGTCACCCCGGGAAAGCGGGGCTATGAATTTGACGTTGCCGATGCCACCAAGCGGATGCGTCAGCAGGGGGAAAAAGATCTTCGCATCCCCCTGACCATTACCCACCCCACGATTTCCGACGATGACGTCTACTTCCAGGACGTGCTGGGCCACTGCGAAACGCCCTACA
>OLHG01001454.1_pt1 | contig 14515 bp, 13 predicted proteins | sample 1605971 | NCBI WGS metagenome assembly OLHG01 (sample SAMN03283289) | human gut metagenome | biome: human-associated habitat; material: feces | host: Homo sapiens | place: Peru | collected 2012 | reverse complement strand
TTCAAGACAGACTATTTCTAATTGGGAGTCAGGGGAGACTTATCCTAATTCTGAACAATTAAAATTATTATCGCAAGTATTTAAAGTTAGTATTGATGAGCTAGTAGATAATGATATAAAGAATGTTTTTGTTGAAAGGTCAATTAAGACTGAGAAAATGGTTAGTATAATACTAAGATTATTAGTGGTTATTATTATAGTTATATTTGTGGTTTTAGGTATTACATATATTAATAAGATAAGAGGAAGAGGAGAACTAGTTGAAGAAACAATAGTTTGTAATTTATATGGAGAAGAGCATTCTTTTAGAATTAAATATTATGAACTTAATGATGAAGTAAAAGAGTTTGGTAGGGATTTATATTTTGATAATATATTAAATCTTAGTAGGTATAATAGTGCTAGTAAGATATTTAATATAATAAATGATTATGTAAAGAAAAATAATGGAACGTGTGCAAATATTGTAGGTAAAGATTTAAATAATTTAATCAATATTTATTTTAAAGAAGATACTTTAACAAACACTAGTGGGATAGTTATTATTGAAGATAAATGTCCAAATAAAATAATATATGGTTCATCATTTTGGATTGAAAGATATAATAATGGTAATTGGGATAGATTAGAATCTAAAAATGATTATGGTTTTAATCTTATGGCATATTATGTAGATGAGAATGGTATATTAGAGATGGAACAGAATTGGGATTATATTTATGGACCATTAGATAAGGGAACTTATAGATTAGTTAAGGATGTGTCATTTGATGCTGATACGCCAATAACTAAAGATGATATATATTATATATGGGTGGAATTTGAAATAAACTAGGATTTATTTAATATATTTCTTAGTTTTTTTAATAATTGTGTGTTATAATACTTACTGTTTTAAAAAAGTTAAATCTTAATTAGTGGGAGAGATATTATGAATGTATTAGCTGACAAACAAAAATTGTTATATGAAAAGAGTACTGATATAGCTGAACTTAAGAAACTTGAGGCGGAGTTCTATGACTTATATTATAAGTTAAGAGATGCTGATGCTAAAAAATGGTGGAGTAAATTAAGTTTAGAACAAAGGCAAAAAATTCATTTTTTGATATTAGGTATATATAAGGTAAAAAATAGATTAGGCGGTTTTAGTTATACATTAATAAATGATAAGAGAACTGAAACTAATAAGCCAATTATATTTGCTATTACTCATGTTGGTAAATATGATATAGAAGTGGTTAGCGAAGCAATTCGTACACATTATTATTTATTATCAGGAGATTATGAACATATTCAAGGTATAATAGATGCGCCATTTTTAGGATTAAATGGTGTCTTCTATTTTAACGAAAAAGATAAGGTTGATCGTAAAAGAGTATCTTTAGATATGATTAATCATTTACAAAATAAGGGTAATTTAATGTATTTTATTGAAGGTACTTGGAATATGTCACCTAATCTTCCAATGCTTCCGTGTTATTGGGGAATTGTTGATATTGCGATAAAGGGTAATGCAATAATAGTTCCAGTTGCCGCTGAACAATATGGTAAACATTTTGTAATTAATATTGGTGAAAACTTTGATATGAGTAAATATGATTGTACAACAATAGGCAAAAGTAATGGAATAGATAGTTTAAGAGATACATTAGCAACATTAAAATGGGAAATATGGGAATATATGCCTATGGTTAAGCGTTCAGAATTAGTTGGAGATGAATGGGATAAATATAAGGAAGAAAGATATAAAGAATGGCCATATTTTAATGATGAATATATAGATGGACTTGTATTTAAACCTAAGAATGTTACAACAAATGAAGAAACTTTTGTACATATTAAAAAATTAATACCTAATAGAAATAATGCATTTTTATTTGATAAAAGAATACATGATTAAGACTATTAATTATTTAATTTTTGTGATAAAATATGTTTATGGAGAAGGGTGGTTATTTTATGAAAGAAAAGATAAATGCTTTAAGATTTGAAAAGATTAAAGAAATTATTCATCCAAAATTGATAAATATGATGAAACAAAAAACTACTGGAGATTTAGTAGTTGATGGTAGTTTTCCTACAGATGGTAATTATTTAATTGTGGCTAATCATGCTTGTATTGAAGATATACCTACATTAGGACAGGCAGTTGGTAAACACTTTTATCTATTAGTTAGTGATGAAGATCAAAAAACTATAGATGGTTTAGGATTAGAGTTGAATGGAGTTCAATGGGTTAAGAGAACTGATAAAATAAGTAGAGAAAGTGCATACAATAATATAATTGAGATTTTAAAAAGAGGTAAGAATTTTGCTATGTATCCTGAAGCCACTTGGAATTTATCACCTAATCAATTAATGATGCCAATGAATTATGGATGTATTCGTATTTCTTTAGAATCTGGTAAAGATATTTTGCCTGTTGTTAGTTTTTTTACTAATGAAAAGAGATATACTAAGATAGGAGTACCATTTAGACCTTCTAATAATTTAATAGAATCTATTGATGAACTTAGAAGTATAATGGCTACTATGATGTATGAATTAATGGAAAAATATTATAGTGAGCAATTTAAAGCAAATACTAGTATACATTGTGATTTAGTTGATGATATACCACATTATTATGAGGAAAGAAATAAGTTACAAGAAAAATGTTGGGATGAGAATATTGAGTCTAGATATTCAGCATATAAAAGAGCAAAAGATGATATGTCAGGGGTAAGAGAGTTTGAATCACAATTTATATTTACTCTTAATGATGAAGCACATTCGTTTTTTCAAGAATTTAATTCTAGAATGTATATGAACAAAAACGGAAATACAGTTGTACAAAGAATTACTTCTGAAAATAACGGATATCAGGGAATTACTTTTGGTGAAGAAACTCCTAAAGATAGTTTTGGATTTGGTTATAATGAGACAAAATTAAAAAAGATAAGAAAAAGATAAGAGGGATTGTATATGAATTTAATTTTACCAATATTTTCGGTATTTTTACTTGCATTATTACAGATAGTTTTTTATAGCAAGGAAAGAGTTAATAGTTCTGAAACTAAGTTCTATAAATATTTAATGATAATAAGTAGTTTGAATATTATTTTTAATATTATAGGAATTTATAATGGATATAATTCAGGAGATTTGGCATTTTTAAAGTTTTTAAATCATTTAGATTTACCTTTGTATTTTTGGTGGGCGTCATTATTACTTTTATATTTTGTTTTTATAGATTTAAAAGAAAGCAAAAAATTGACATTAATAAGAAATATAGTTATATGGTTAAATGTTCTTTTTACGATATTAACAATATTTTTACCATTTGATGTAATTGTATCATCAGCAGAAGGATATGCAATTGGTTTGTGTGTAAATTTTGTATATGCGATATGTGCATTATATATTATTTTAAGTTTATTTGAATCTATTCGTATAACAAGAAAAGGTTATTATAAGAAGGCTGTTCCTGTTTTTGTTTTAATTTTTTTAGGAGCTGGTGCAGCGGTTATTCAAAAGAGTATACCTAATCTCATAATTGTTCCAAGTGTTATTGTTTATATAGAATTAATTATGTTCTTTACAATTGAAAATCCTGATTTAAAGATGCTAGAAGAATACAACAAAAATAGGGAATTAGTTGCAGCGGGATTTGAAGAAAGAGCAAACTTACTTTTTAAAATTACACAGGATGTTAAAAACCCTATTAAGAAAATTAAATTATATAGTGATAAAATTTTACAATCTAATGATATAGAAGAAAATAATCAAATGACATATAATATTTCTCAGATATCTGATAATTTAATAAATACGGTTGATGAAGTATTAAGTATTTCAACATTAGATAGAAAGAATGTTAAAATATATAATTTATCTTATGATGTATACAATATCTTTAATCAAATTATTTATATTACTAGGAGTAAGCTAGATAAAACAATTGATTTTAAATATAGTATTAGTAATACTATTCCTACTAAATTAGATGGAGATTCTTTAAAACTTAAGCAAATTATTTGTTCTTTATTATTAAAAGATAATATAAGTAATAGTATAGTAGATTTAGACATTTCATATTTAATTAAAGATGATATTTGTAGATTAATAATTACTATTAATAAGACTGCTAGTAATTTATCATTACATGATGTAAATGAAATACTAAGTAGTGATATAGAAATAAATAAAGGAAAGTTAGAAGAATTAGATAACTTAGTAGTTGACTATGGTATTGTAAAGAAGTTGGTTGATTTATTAAATGGTAATTTTATAATTAAAACAGATGATAAAGAGATAACTTTTACAATAATTATTGATCAGTTAATTGATAAAAATTATAATGATAATACTGTTTTAAAACTTGCTGAAAAGATATCTAATAAAAAGAAAGTATTACTAGTAGATGATGATTATAAAGAATTAACCGCGTTATCTAATGAACTTAAGAAAAATAATTTTGATGTGGATGCTATTATGTATGGTGAGGATGCTATTACAAAATTGGCTAGTGATGAAAAGTATGATATTTTATTAATTGATGATGAGATGACTAGTGGTAATGCAGTTGTTTTGATTGGTAGAATTGATGAGTTAAAATTAAATGACTTAGTCAAAATAGTTATGCTAGAGGGTAAAAAAGAATCAATAAAGAAGCATTATATTAATGATTATTCTTTCGTTGATTGTTTGATTAAAGACAATTATAAAGAAGAAATTAAGAGAATTAAAGAACAATATAAATGATAATATAAACTAAGATTTATTTAATATATTTCTTAGTTTTTTAATAAAATTATTTTCTATTTAAATATTTTTGGTATAATAGATAGTAAGTAATAGTGGAGGCTTTGAAATGAAATATTATATTGATTTTGATGGAGTTATATTAGATACTGAAGAATTATTATTTAAAGAATGGAGAAAGAGAATTGAACATAAAAAACTTTCAGAGATAGAAAAGATAAGATATGTTCAAGAAGCTGATTGGAATTATATTTTAAATAATTCACCAGTTATTAATGATGCTATTTATTATTTAAAAAATATTGATTTTAATAGTAGTGTTATATTAACAAAGGTACATTCTTTAACTAACGAAGGAAGTGCTAAGGTAAACTGGATTAGAAGAAATGGTTTAAAACAAAGTATTATATTAGTTCCTTATGATGTTAAGAAAAGTGATATGGCAATGGCCGGTGGTAATATTTTGATTGACGATTGTCTAAGAAATCTTGATGATTGGGTTAATAATGGAGGATATCCAATACTTTTTGATATAAATGATGATAATTATGATAGTTGGGGTAAATATAATAATAAAGGTTATTGTAGAGTACGTAGTTTATCCTGCTGTTTAAGGAATAGATAATGGAGGTTTATATATGGATGTTCCAATACATGCACAGAATTTTAAGAAAACATATGAAAATTTATTTACTGGTGTGAAAGAGAAATATGGGTTAACTACTAATGAGATAATAGTTTTATTGTTTTTAGAAAGAAATAAAGATAAGAATACTGCTAAAGATATGTTAGGAGAAGTATTATCTAGTAAATCACATATTTCAAAGTCTATTGATTTATTAATTAGTAAGAAAATTATTGAGTCAACATCTGATATAAATGATAAGAAGATAAATAGGTTAGAGATAGTTCCTGAAAAACATTATATAGTAGATGAGATAGTGAAAGCTAATAAAATTATGACTGATAGAATGACAGAAGGTTTAACAAAGGAAGATATAAAACATTTTAGATATTGTCTTGATGTTATCGAGAAGAATATTTTACAGATTAATAAAGATTGCAATAATTAGCACTGATATATTGACACTGCTAAGGGAAAGTGCTATTATGTATGTAGCGTCAATGGTAAATATGTGACGTTATAATAATAATTCATTTGTTCATTTTTGAACTAAAAGGAGGAAATTAAAATATAATATATAGTGATTTAGATATATTTTTAAATAAGTAGGTTATATTAATGAAGGGATGTTGATTATATGGATATAATTTTAATGATAATTTCTTTAGTAATTACTTTGGGGGCTCAATTATTTGTTAGTGGAGCATATTCTAAGTATTCTAAAGTTAAAAACAAAAAGAGGATGTCTGGTAGTGAAGCTGCTAGATATATACTTGATAAGAATGGATTAAAGGATGTTAAAGTTCGTCGAGTTGGTGGATATTTATCTGATTATTATGATCCAAGAAATAAGACAGTTAACTTATCATCAGCTAATTATGAAAATGCTAGTGTGGGAGCTTTATCGGTAGCATGCCATGAATGCGGTCATGCTATTCAAGATAAAGTTGGATATACATTTATGAGAATTAGAGCAGCTTTAGTACCTTTTGTAAATTTTTCATCATATGCTGGATACTTTGCAATTTTATTTGGTTGTCTTTTTGATAGTATGAATTTAATATGGTTTGGTATTTTTGCTGAAATGGTAATATTACTATTCCAAATTGTTACTTTACCAGTTGAGATAGATGCTTCAAAAAGAGCTATTAAAGAGTTAGATAAATATAGGTTGCTTGATAAAGGAGAATTATCAGGTGGAAAGACGATGTTAATTGCGGCAGCACTAACTTATGTAGCCAGTGTGGCTACAACAGTTATTCAAATACTTAGACTTATTTTAACATTTGGTGGTAGAGACGACAAATAATGAATATTTTAATTACATCTGATTCTAGATATTTAAAGCAAATAGCAGTATTGCTTAAATCTATTGAATTAAATAATCATGGTAAACATAATGTATATTTAATGCATAGAGAATCAGAGAAGATGAAACTAGAAAATGTTAATCAAAAGGTTTTTAATATAAATTATGTCGTAGTGGACGATAAGTATCTGGATGAATATCCACAGTTAGAAAAAAGATATCCAGTTGAAATATATTATAAGTTAATAGCACATCTACATTTACCTAAGGAAATAGATAGAATCTTATATTTAGATCCTGATATAGTTGTTAAAGGAAATATAAGTGAGTTTTATAATTATGATTTTAAAAATAATTATTATGTGGCAACTTCACATGTTAAGAAAGTATTTAAGAGATTTAATGATATAAGATTAGGGCTAGAAAAAGAAATTCCATATATAAATGTTGGAGTAATGCTTATTAACTTAGAGGCTCTGCGAAAGATAGATGTCAAGAAAGAAATAGATGAGTTTTTAGAACAAAATAGATATAAGATGATGCTTCCAGACCAAGATATAATTTCATGTTTGTATGGTGATAAAACAATTATTTTAGATGATATTATATATAATTTGGGAGAGAGAAACTTTAGAAGAAGAAAACTTTGTGATAAAAGTGTTGATGCTGATTTTGTAGAGCAAAATGTTAAAATAATTCATTATTATGGAAGAAATAAACCTTGGAATAAGAATTACCGTGGTATATTAAATAAGTATTATAATGAATATGAAAGTAAGATAGGAGAGAGATTATGAAATTAATTGGAGAAAAGTTAAAACAAGTAAATAGGGAATCAATACTAGCAAGTATTATTGCAGTAGTATTAGGTTTTATGATGATATTATTTTCTAATACAGCATCAGATATAATATCATATTTAATTGGTGGTATCTTAATTATCAGAGGTATCGTTAAGATGTATTATTATTTTAAATATCAAGGTGGATATAATGTATATAACTATGATTTATCATTTGGTATATTTAATATAATTTTTGGTATATTATGTATTATATTTAAGAGTGAATTTCAAAGTATATTTAGAATTTTAATTGGTATATTTGTTATATATGAAGGCATGTTAAAGATATCTTTATCTACTAGATTATATTATATTGATAGTGGTGTAGGATTTTTAAGTTTCTTATTATCAATTATTATAATACTATGTGGAGTATTTGTAATATTTAATGAAGGTATTGTTATTACTACTATTGGATATACATTAATTATCTTTTCTATAATGAATATAGTAGAGAGTATTATATTTAATAGAAATTTAAATAAGTTAGAGAAATACTTAAAAGAAAAAATAAATTTATAAGATATAGAATATTGGATGAACATTATGTTTATCCTTTTTATATATATTTAAAGAAATAATTATTGTTAAAAAGGATAACAGATGTTATAATGAAGTTAGAAATTATTGAAGGAGTTTATATATGAATTTACTTGAGTATGTTAAAAAATATAATTATTCTTTTAAAGAACGAGAATTTAATGAGGTTGATAACTTAGTTTTTGCTGTTTTAGCTTATGTTGATTATAATAATGTTTTAGGTAATACTAAAGAATCTTTATTAGAAGTTGCTAATAAGTTTAATAAACTACATACGATGAAAGATTATAAGTATGATATGTCAGCGGTTAAAGATGGTATTAAATTATTAAATGTAGCTAAAGATAGTAAGAGATATAAAGATATTCTTTTATCTAATAATGTTTATATTGGTAATGAAGAAGAACAATTTTCAGCGATAACATTTGATATTGATGAGACAGTATCTTATGTGGCATTTGAAGGGACAGATAAATTAATAAGTGGATGGTTTGAAGATGCAGCAATGTGTTATAAGTTTCCAGTACCATCACAAAAATCAGCAATAAGATATCTTAATAAATATTTTACTTTTTCTAATAGAAAGATAATAGTAGGGGGACATTCTAAAGGTGGTAATTTAGCTTTAGTAGCTTCAATGTATGCTAATATGTTTGTTAGAAGTAGAATTATTAAGATATATAGTAATGATGGACAGGGCTTAAAAATAAAAGAAATAGAATCTAGAAGATATAAAAATATATATAATAGATATAATCATATTATTCCCTATAATTCATTAGTAGGAATATTATTAAGACATGAAGACTTTAGTGATTCTATTATTGTAGATAGTAGTAGACCAATAGTATTTTCCCATGCTGCTGTTAGTTGGATTATCAAAGATGATCATTTTGTTAGAAGAGAGATGTCTAGTAATAGTAAAAAGATAGATAGAATTATATCTAATTGGTTAGATAAGTATGACTATGTAACGAGAAAGTATTTTGTTGAAGATATATTTAATGTTTTAAAAAATAATAATATAACAGAAGTATCACAATTTAAAGAAAATTATATAAATATAATTAGATTAATTAAGCATTCTAATGACTTGAGTGATAAAAGTAAAGAAATGTTTAATGAATTAAGAGGTGTAGCTGTAGAGATTAATAAAGATATAAAGAAGTAAGATGAGGTGCTAGAGTGTTTAATAAGTTTTGTTTTTATTTTATGCTATTTATAATATATTCTTTTATTGGTTGGAGTATAGAAGTTGTTGGTAAATTAATAGAGAAACATAAATTTATAAATAGAGGGTTCTTGGTAGGACCTATATGTCCAATATATGGATGGGGTTGTATAGCTATTATTTTGTTATTATCTAAGTATAAGAGTTCACCAATAGTATTATTTTTAATGGCTATTATTATTTGTTCAATACTTGAATATTTTACTAGTTATTTTATGGAGAAGTTATTTCATGTTAGATGGTGGGATTATACAAGAAGAAAATATAATATTAACGGTAGAATATGTGCTGAAACAATGATTCCATTTGGTTTACTTGGATGTTTAGTTGTTTATATAGTTAATCCAATATTTACGGGTTTATTAAATAAGATACCAGTAAATACTTTAAATATCATTGCTATTATAATATTTACAATATATATAATAGATAATGTTGTATCACTTTCTGTTATGTTTGGCTTTAAGGGGACTTTAAAAACTGTAGAGAAAGATGGAACAGAAGAAATTACTAAGAAAGTAAGAGAAGTATTGTTAAAACGTAATTTCTTGTATAAACGTTTAGTTAATGCATTCCCTAATATAACAAGTAAAAAAGAAAGATTAGAATTATTAGAGAGTAAGATAAGCACAGAAATAGAAAAATTGAAGAATAAGATGGAGAAAAAGTAAATACTTTTCTACTATTCATAACATTTTTCTTTCTTTTTTAATAAATTGAGTGTATAATATGCTACAAATTTAGATTTTGTGGAGGTAAACATGGAAGAATTTAAAAAACTTTCTTTATTTGAAAAGAGAAATATGGCTATTGAAGAATTAGTTAAATATTATGCTGAATATCGAAAGTATGAGTTTGATCTTGGTAAACAACTAGAGGGAATTGAGGTAAGAAAGAGAATTCATTTTTTAATAAAGTTGATTTTAGAAATAGATAAAACTCTTTCTAAAGAAAAAATAGTAATTGTTGGCGATAAGCATTATGAATCAGATAGTCCTAAGATTTTTGCTTGTACACATATTGGTGGTAATGATATTCAACGTACTTTTCAGGTTATAGATACACCGGCATATTTAATGTTGGGAGATCCGGGTATTTTGTATAAGATGCCTATTTATCAAGCATTAAAATTAAATGGTGTTATACCTTTAGAAACAAAAGATAGAAAAGATAGAAAAATTGCATATGCAAGATCAATTGAATTATTAAATAAAGGTGGTAATTTATTGATTTATCCTGAGGGTGCTTGGAATGTATCTCCTAATCTTGTTGTTATGAAAATATTTACCGGTACAGTTAGAATCGCTCAGGAAACAGGTGCTGAGATAATTCCTATAGCAGTTGAACAATATGATGATACTTTTTATTTTAATATAGGTGAAAATTATAAGATTAGTAGGAATTCTAATTTATCTATTGATGAAATAAACGGTCAACTTAGAGATAAACTCGCAACTTTGAAGTGGGAAATTATAGAAACACAACCAAGTTTAAAAAGAGATGAATTGCCTGATAGATATCTTGATAAGTTCCAATCAGATATAGTTATGAAATGTAATTATGGATATGGATTTTCTCTTGAAGATGCTATTGCAGAGAGTTTTCATGATAAAAATGTTGTTACTGAAGAAGAAGTATTTGCTTTTCTGGATAATGTTGATATTAATAGTAATAATGCATTTCTTGCACGTCAAAAACATGAACTTGTATTAAAAAAAGAGATAATACCAAAAATATATTAAATTGATGTATTTTTGGTTTTTTTGTGTTATAATTTTTTATGATAAAAGGGAGTGTGTACTATGGGAGCAGTAGTTTTGCCATCAGTTGGTATTTTGATAGTTAGTACCTTAATTATTATTTTCTTTTCTAAAAGAAGTTTAAATAGTTATGAAACAAAAATATATAAATTATTATTAATTACAACTTTTATATTTATTTCAGTTGGTTTAGTTACATTTTTTGTGGCAAAGAGTACTAATAATTTTAGTTATATAGCAATTTGTCAAAGAATTTATATGTGTATATTAGTTATTCTAAATTTTTTATCGTTAATGTATTGTTTGCTTTTGTTTGATAATAAAGAGTTGAATATTTTTAAAATAGTATTATTTTGTGTTTCTATTATTTTTATTTTGTTAATATTGTATTTGCCTTTAAATGTTATATTTTATGATGATTTTCTTGATGGTGATGGTTTAGCTTATGATATTGCAATAGTTGATACGGTTATAAGTTTTATTTGTTTTATTGTAATTAGTTTCTTTTTAGTAATAAAAAAATATTCTGTTAAAAAGGTTCTCCCATTTATTGCTTTAATTTGTTTATATGTAGTTGCTTTTTTCATTAGAAAATATTACAAAGAATTAATATTTGAAGGTTTCTTTTATTCATATATTTTATTTATAATGTATCATACAATAGAAAATCCGGATTTGAAAATGCTTGAAGAGTATAACAAAAATAAGGAACTAGTAGAAGCCGGTTTTGAAGAGAGAAGTAATATGCTATTCAAAATTACTCAAGAGGTTAAGATGCCTATACGAGAAATTAAAATATGCAGTGATAATTTTCTAAATCATAATAGTAAATTAAAAAATGATGTAGATATAGTTAAAATTTCACAATTATCAGGTGATTTATTAAATACTGTTAATTATTCGTTGGGTATTTCTTATTTAGAGAGAAGTAATGTTAGAGTATATGATTCTTCATATAATATATATAATTTATTTAGTCAAATTATATATATTGTAAAAAGTAAAACTAATTCTAAAATTAACTTGAAGTATAGTATCAGTAATGTTATACCTAATCAATTATCAGGTGATTATTTAAGAATTAAGCAAATAATTTGCTCTTTAATTTTATATGGTAATAATAAAACTAATAGTGTTGTTGATTTGGATATTTCTTCAATTATTAAATATGATGTGTGTCGTTTAATAATTACTGTTAGAAATTCAAAGTGTGATTTGAATCCAAGTGAAATAAATGATATTATGAGTAGTGATGTTTTAATTAAAGGTAAAAGAAGTGATGATTTGAATTATTATAGTTCTGATTTAAAGCTAATTAAAAAACTTATTAATCTTTTAGATGGAGCATTTTTAATAAAAGATGATGACAATGGTACTACTTTTACGGTTATTATTGATCAACAAATTATTAACGATAATAAAGTCAATTATATGGATTTAGTTATTAAAAAGATATCTAATAAGAGAAAAGTTTTATTGGTGGATGATGACTATTCTGAATTGTATAAAATTTCTAATGAGTTTAAGAAAAATAATTTTGATGTAGCTTCTGTTTTATATGATCGTGATTGTATTGAATTGTTAAAGAAAAATGAAAAGTTTGACTTGATTATAATTGATGATGAAATGGTTAATTGTAGTGCTGTTGAATTAATTGGTGAAATACAGAAACTTAATATTAGTGATTTAAAAATAATTGTAATGTTAGAAAAAAATAAAGAATCAATAAAGAAGCATTATTTAATGGATTATCCTTTTGTTGATTATTTACTAAAGAATAGTTATATAGATGAAATTAAGAGAATTAGTAATAAGTATTAAATGTTAGTATTTAATTTGATAATTAAATAAAGTATGTTATTGAATTTAATGACATACTTTTTCTATGATTAGTATAATAATGTTTTTGTGAATTTTGATATTTTTTCTTTCTTTTTTAATAAATTGAGTGTATAATAGGCGTATTTGTTGGAGATATAATTTATATCTTTAATTTTAATTAAATAAATAGTATAATATAAATACAAGAAAGAGGTGTGGTGAAATGTTTGTTGATGAAGTATTAATGGAAGTAGAAGCTGGTCGTGGTGGCGATGGTTGTATGGCATTTAGAAGAGAAAAGTTTGTTCCAATGGGAGGTCCTTTTGGTGGATGCGGTGGAAGAGGCGCCGACATTATTTTTAAGGCGGATAGCGGTTTAAAAACGTTGATTGATTTAAGATATCAAAAGAAAGTTAAAGCTGATGCTGGAGAAAATGGTGAAGGTAAGAATAAAAACGGTAAGAATGCCTCTGATAAAGTAATAATTGTACCAATTGGCACAACAGTTAAAGATGCTTTGACAGGGGTAATAATTGCTGACTTGACTCATCAAGATGAAGAAGTGATAGTAGCTTATGGTGGTAAAGGTGGTCGTGGTAATGTTAGTTTAGCTTCTAAAAGTAATCCTTGTCCATCTTATGCTGAACGTGGAGAACCTGGAGAAGTCAGGAAAATAAAAGTAGAACTTAGAATGATGGCTGATGTTGGTTTGGTCGGAATGCCTAGCGTTGGTAAATCTACTATTTTATCAATGATAACTAATGCTAATCCAAAAATTGCTTCATATCATTTTACGACTTTATCTCCTAATTTAGGGGTAGTTAGTACGAAAGATAATAACTTTGTTATTGCGGATTTACCTGGTTTAATTGAGGGTGCTAGTGAAGGCGTTGGATTAGGCCATAAATTCTTAAAGCATATTGAAAGAACGAAGATAATTGCTCATGTTATTGATATAAGTGCGACTGAAGGTCGTGATCCATATGATGATTATTTAAAGATTAGAGATGAGTTGGAGAAGTTTAGTGATAAATTACTTAATAAAAAAGAAATTATAATTGCTAATAAGATGGATATGCCAAATGCTAAAGAAAATTTAGAGTTATTTAAGAAGAAAATTGGCGATAAAGAAGTTATTGAAATATCTGCTTTAAATAAAGATAATTTAGATAGTTTAATAAATGTTTTATCTGATTTAGTTAAAGATATTCCTGATGAAGTTTTATATGAAGATGATATTCAAGAGAAACATGTTTTATATAAATTTAGAGTTGAAAAACCATTTACAATTATTAAAGAAGGCAATAAGTATGTAATTAAAGGTGATAAAGTAGAAAAGATATTTAAGATGACTAACTTTAATACTGAGGAAGCTATTTCTAGGTTTGCTAAAAAGTTAAGAGGTATGGGAATAGATGAGGAACTTGAAAAAATGGGTATTGAAGAAGGAGATACTATTAAAATTCTTGATTATGAGTTTGAATATACTAAGTAAAATTAGTATATTTTTTAATTTTTTTGACTTTTTATAAAAAAAAGGTTGTCAAACTTATTTTTTTGTTATATAATTAACTAGCAATCAAGGAAATGCCTGAGTGGCGGAATAGGTAGACGCACAGGACTTAAAATCCTGCGAGATTCA